>JAESFH010000181.1_pt1 | contig 40298 bp, 33 predicted proteins | sample 9269381 | NCBI WGS metagenome assembly JAESFH01 (sample SAMN14504062, study PRJNA617094) | algae metagenome | isolation source: Aphanothece sp. CMT-3BRIN-NPC111 and co-occurring heterotrophs from well... | place: USA: Clark Mountains Wilderness, California | collected 2010-04-18
TTTATCTAAACTCCCAGAAACCCGGCTGTAGAGACGTTCCGGCGGAACGTCTCTACTATAGCAGTCGGCATAATGGAAGAGTGACAATAGACCTCAACCCTATGTGCCCTCCAAGTGCTGCTCTCACTGGAAACTGCTCAAAGCTAATTGCTAAAAGTAGGGGCACGGCAGTGCCGTGCCCCTACTGAAGGATTGCTATAAATGGCTAAACAAGCATTTCCGGCTTTACAACAACCGCTTGTAACTCCTTAGCCTTCTCCTCTGGGAGGGCATCGTTGGCAAACATCCCCGCTGCTAATTCCGTTCCCGCTAGGTACTTGAGGCGCTCCTTAGTACGATATGGGGGATAAAATTGGGCGTGTAGATGTGCTTCTGGATGAGGTTTACCGTCGGTTGGTGCTTGAAACCAAGCCATCAAATAAGGAAAAGGGCGATTCCACAAGCCATCGTACTTGAGAGTAACAGTCTTTAAGGCAAGAGCAAGTCCCTGTCGCTGTTTTTGAGTCAGATCCCTAAATGTAGCAACAGGTAAGATGGGGGCAATCCAGACTTCGTATGGGTAACGGGCGCAGGCGGGCACAAACGCGATCGCATACTCATCTTGATAAAGAATCCGCTGGTTATCTGCAATCTCTTTTTGAATCAAGTCTTGCAGCACACCGCGCTGATGTTCTAGGTAATATCCCTGTTGCATCTCCAGCATCCGTGCTGGCACTGGCGGCACAAACGGATAAGCGTAGATTTGCCCATGTGGATGAGATAAAGTTACTCCCATCTCCACACCTTTGTTCTCGAACGGCAGCACATATTGAATATGTGGATTTTCACCCAGAATGCGAGTGCGATCGCCCCAAACTTCCAACAGTAACTCTAAGCGATTTAGTTCCAGAGAACTGAGATATGCCTGCGGATCTTGAGTAAACACCACCACCTCACAGGCACCGTTAGCGGGGATAGTCTCAACGATGCTAACAGGCGGCTCGTGCGCCCCCAATGCCATCGACGGAAAGCGGTTATCAAATACCGCCATATCATACTGCCCTGGCGGTAGCTCCGTAGGAAAATTTGAATCGCTGGTGGGTGCTAGCGGGTTGTATTCAGGAGGCGGCATGAATGTGCGCCCTTGACGGTGGCTAGCGTAAGCAACCCACTCACCTCGCAGGGGATGCCAACGCAAGTGAGGATTTGCCGCTATTGGCTCCTTACTGGGGCTAGGAGCCTGGATTTCTGAGGAAATAGGATAGCGGCTGTATAAAGTTAGCTCTCGTCCATCCGGCTTTAACAGCTTGTGGGAGTACATATACCTCCTCCCGATAAAGTCGCTGCGGCGATCGCCTCAAGGGGAAATTTCGGCGTGCGATCGGCATACAACAGACCGTTGGCTTCTTGGAAAGTATCAGTGAACTGCGTGTAACAAAAACCGCTGAACATTTCTATTTGGTTTACCGCAGTAAGCAGTGCCGTATATTTCATTTCTAGCTCAGAAATATTCGAGCTGCGCTCATATCCCCAAGCTTTGTCCGCCCCCGGAGCTTCCCCAGGTACATAGGCGATACCACCGAACTCGGTGAGCATCACTGGTTGCCCCTGATGAGGATAGCCGTCAAGTGTCAGGACGCGCCCTCCTGGACGGCGATGATCGAAGAGATCCGATAGCTTCACCTCAGGCCCGTAGCGATGAGACAGCCGCAGCGGATTTGTATCGTAGTCATGGATAGCGATGATGTCCGTGATTGTACTCTCCCAACCATCATTGCCAATCACCGGGCGAGTCGGATCGAGGGTTTTCGTCAAGTAATATAGCGCTTGAACATAATCCCGGTGGGCTGGAGTCTGTACTAAATTCGGCACTCCCCAAGATTCATTAAACGGCACCCACACCACAATACAGGGGTGGCTAACGTCCCGTTTGATTACCTCAGTCCACTCCCGCGTGATGCGCTCTACTGCTTTGGGTGTGAAGCGATAAGCGCTAGGCATTTCCTCCCAGACCAGTAAACCCAGTACATCTGCCCAATACAAGAAACGAGGGTCTTCAATTTTCTGGTGCTTACGCACGCCATTGAATCCCATCATTTTTACTAGTTCGACATCGCGCCGCAATGCCTCATCTGAGGGTGCAGTCATCAGCGTATCAGGCCAGTAGCCTTGGTCTAGAACCAGTCGTAGATAGTAAGGTCGCCCGTTCAGCGTGAAGCGATCGCGCTGAAGCGTAACGCATCGCATCGCCGTATATGACCTAACTTCATCAATAAGTTGGTTCTGGTACCAAAGCTGAATTTCAGCCTGAATTAGGGTTGGCGTCTCAGGACTCCAGAGCAATTCGTTGCGGTAGTCGTCAATGCCTGGGTCGGAAAGGGCGATGCGTCGGTGAATCTCCCCGTTAATCACTCCGTAGGAATCGTTCACCAGCAACTGGTTGCCAACGGTCAGCCTTACATTCAATTGCAGACCATTCAGAGTTTTACCTGCAATGAATGCCTCAAAGCCAATTTCCCAGCGCTCGAACTCTGGGGTCCAGCGAAGGCGCTCAATATATGTCTCGCCCACGCGCTCCACCCAAACTGTCTGCCATATGCCGGAAGTACGCGGATACCAGATACTGTGAGGCTCTAGCCGCCAATCCTGCTTTCCACGCGGCTTGCTAATGTCTAGGGGGTCGTCACTGGCCCAGACCGTGACCCGCTGCGGCCCATTTTCATCCAAGACAGGTGTAATATCAACTGTGAAGGGAGTATGTCCGCCCTCATGCTCAGTCATGAATTGACCGTTTACCCACACGCGGGCGCGATAATCTACTGCCCCAAAGTGAAGTAACACCCCACCCTTACCAGGGGGTAAGTCAAATTCCCGCTCGTACCAACAGTTTGGGTGAAAACCCGTATCGCCAATACCGCTACGAGAAGATTCCGGAGCGAACGGCACCTCAATGGTAGTAGTCCACTCGTCAATGTCGCCGGGACGAACACATCGTCCTTCGTCATCAAATGCAAACTTCCACAAGCCGTTCAGGCTTTTCCAGTTGGAACGCTGCAACTGAGGACGCGGGTATGCTGTTGCTGGCACGCCAACTTCAGCCCTGGTATCTGGATTACAGGACTCTTCTCTCTGAAGATTTTCAAGCCGTCCGCCCAAAGATTGCATAAAGACAACTATCCTAGGTTATATATAAATTGTTACTTAGAATACCTTTTGTTGCCTACTTTTAGGCTAACCAACTGGAAAAAACTTTATTCCCCATGTCTTTGCGTCCCCCACCAAAATCTACAAGGTCGTGGGGTGGGAAGGGGAGTTTACCTGTTCGTGATGTAACCCCGCCTGTAAAGATGGGAAAGCAATCTGTTTGTGGGGGTCTATCAGCAATAGCGTTGTTAGTACATATCTAAATCTCTTGGTCTATGAAAGCTCCCTTGCTTTCAGCCGGGTGAAGGTTACTACTATGGGGGCTTTGAAGGATTTCTTTCGCATCTGCTTTTTGGCAAACCTGCATAGTCTTGATGTGTTCCATCTCATCGTTTCGGATGGCAACAAAAACATCATAGAGATTGTCGATTTTGGGACGACGCTCTGCCGGTCTTTGGGTGGTTTGAAATTCATCAAACATATAAAGATCCCCATCTTGATAATAGGTGATAGCTATTTCCGGTGCTGGCTGAGTTTTGAGTTCAGCCTCATGCTCTTTTAGGAATGTATCGTAAGTGTGGTAAGCCTCTTCTTCGACTAACTCATTAAAGTGATAAGCCGAGCGCGGAGCAACCATGTACATAAACACCAGAATCCAGTAGTAAATCAAGACACCAATCCGAGCCACAAAGCGATCTAGCCAAAATTCCCCACCGCCGAGGGATTCGATAATACGAAGGTGATGTAACTCATTCCAGGATTCCGCAAAGTGAATTTTGAGCCAGTCAGAATGATGCCACCCACCGAGACTCTCATAAAGGTGAAGAACGGACAAATAAGCAAAGTAGGGAACTCTAGAAACTGTCTCTAGCACATAAAGGCGTGCATAAAAGCGGTCGGCGTAAAAAGTTTTTATAAATAACTCTAAAATCTTAACTAGGAGACGAATCATTTTTTGATATTGCCTTTTTGTGAAGATGATCAAACTAAAGCCCATTATTAAATTGAATTATCATTATTGATAAATATTATTCAGGGCATATGGTTGTTAATAGAGTGCCTACTTCAAATTATTACTTATACAGTAAAATCGTTATTTTTATAGCATAAGTTTCCAACTCCGATATAAATTCCCTCGTCAAAAGGATAATGATTATCCCAATATCTGCTTCCAAACTTTCTAACTAAATCATCCTCCTCGGGAGAATATTCCGCCTTATTAAGCAGCGTAATTAGCTGGGAATATTCTCTAGCTAAAGTTTTGTCCGTCTGAAGTTGATCTCACAAATATCCTCAACGACTAAAGCTATTACTTGTGCAGGTATCTGCAAATCTTTCCGCTCGTAAATGCCAGAATTGATGATGCCAGACATAAGCGTTACTCTCTATGTTGAGATCGGAGAGCTTCTGGAGATATACAAGCTAGTGCCTAACTAAACTTATCATGTAAGCTTTGTAGCTGGCTATTTATCCATACAGAACCCATCGCTATACATTCAGGACAAATATCTCCGTAGCCGTCACCTTGGTCGTTGCAGACAATCACTCTTGCTTTTATCACCTCAAACGGTTCCTGGCATATCAAGCAGGTTGGCTGTTTCAAAAAAAAGCTGTTACATTCAACTTGAAATTGCATAGAACATTCCTATTAATAGGTTTACAGAAAAATGTTAATTAAGAGCATCTGAGCCAGCATTGAACTTCAAACGACACTTTCTATCTGATAAAGGGCATAGTAAGACCCGCAGGATTTTTGGTCTAGCGGATAGCCTGAAGCGGGCAACGGCAAGATGCCCAATTGGGGCAGGCGGATAACAGCTAACAGTTAAGTACTGTAACAGCTATTGCTTATTAATAGCTTCTACCGGAAGAATTATTTTATGTTTTTGCTTTCCTAGGCATGCCGATCGCAACGGGCTATTTTTTGTATTTAAGATAACAAGGTGAGTTAACGTTAGCCCCTTTCGCTAGGTAGAAGTTGGCATAATCTATGACAGTTAGGCTTCTATTACACGAATTAAATCGCGAGTTTTCTGATTAATATTATGGATACTATTTACGGGAATATTCAAGGATTAAAATCTAGCTACATTAAGCAACTACAGCGGCTGTATGAGCAGCGACAACCAGGCGATCGCCTGATAACATCCGAATTCGCCCAGCGCCTAGCAGCCATCAGTACAGAAATTCATCAACCCGTTTGCATTTATATCAATCGACGCGGACAAGTCATCCGAGTTGCTGTGGGTACGCCTAGCAAAACTCAAATTCCGCCCCAAGATTTGCCTCGGCACAGCGCTGGACGCTTGAGTGGAATTCGCTGCGTTGCCACTCAACTTAAATCACATGTCCCTGATGCGGCAGCACTCACGGCAATGGTAAGACAGCGCTTAGATGCTTTAGTGATGTTAGGTCTAACTGGTAGCGGAACTGAACGTCGAGGCGGTGGAGCCACAGGCTATGTTAAAGAAGCTTACTTGGCTCACCTGATACCAGAAAAAGAAATGCCCTGGAGCGTTTCTACTCCCCTGAGCCTGGATAACTTGACTGAGCAAGATTTTGACGACTTAGTTCATGAATGGGAGACAGATCTCGCTGAATCAGGCTTTGGGACATTAGGGGTAGAGGAAATTGAATCTAGCGAAGACAAAGTGCTTTTGGTTGGGTTGATGACAGAGGATATGTCACAACAGCGGTTTGAAGAGGGTCTAAAGGAACTGGCAAGGTTAGTTGAGAGTGCTAAGGGAACTGTATTAGAGACAGTAATCCAAAAGCGATCGCGCCCTCATCCTCAAACTGTCATCGGTCAGGGAAAAGTTGAAGAAATTTCTCTCCTCGCTCATCAACTAGGAGCCAATCTCATTGTCTTTGACCGAGACATCTCCGCCTCACAAGTTCGCAACTTGGAAGCTGAAATTGGCATTTCAGTAGTAGACCGCACAGAAGTAATTTTAGATATCTTCGCTCAACGCGCTCAATCCCAAGCGGGTAAATTGCAAGTAGAACTGGCGCAACTGGAATATATGCTGCCTCGGCTGAGGGGTCGAGGCCAAGCGATGTCCAGGCTAGGTGCTGGAATTGGTACCAGAGGACCGGGTGAAACCAAACTAGAAACTGAGCGGCGAGCTATTGGGCGGCGCATCGCACAACTCCAACAGGAAGTTAACCAATTACAAGCCCATCGCACTCGGTTACGACAACAGCGACAACAGCAAGAAGTCCCTTCTATAGCATTGGTAGGTTATACGAATGCGGGGAAGTCCACCCTGCTGAATGTGTTAACCCATGCTGAAGTGTATACCGCAGATCAACTGTTTGCCACCCTCGACCCAACGACGCGAAAACTGGTAATTACAGATCCTCAAACCCAGGAACGGAGGTCTATTGTGCTTACAGATACTGTAGGGTTTATTCACGAACTCCCGCCCCCACTAATGGATGCTTTCCGAGCCACCTTAGAGGAAGTAACCGAGGCAGATGCTTTGCTTCATGTTGTCGATCTTTCCGATCCAGCGTGGGCAAGCCACATCAGTTCAGTTATGGACGTGCTAGCAGAAATGCCTGCCATGCCTGGGTCAGCTTTAATTGTATTTAATAAAATCGACGGAGTAGACAGCGACAACTTGGCTTTAGCCCAGCAAGAATATCCCCAGGCTGTGTTTATTTCAGCGACTCAACGTTTGGGGTTAGATACTTTACGCCAGCGATTGGTGCAACTGATTGACGAAGTCGTTTCATCTCCAGCAGTTACACATAAATAATCTGGGAGCTTTTGGGCCCCGCCCATGAGAGAGCGGGGAGTGTCAACCCATTTTGGATTTTGGATTTACCCCGACCAAGAGTGGTTGGGGATTTTGTATTTAGTATTTAGATTTATTGGGTCCATAATTCGGCGGGGCATGAACCCAAAATTTCTTTTATCCAAAATCCAAAATCTAAAATACTGCTCAAAGCTAATTGCTAATTGCTATATCAGGGGGAACCTGCTGCGTAATCCCTAGCAAGCTTAAAAAAATTGGGTCAATTCTTCGAGAATTGACCCAATTTTACTGGCTCTCAATGTGCAAAACCAACTATGCAACTCATACTCTTTGAGTAGCAAAGTCCACAGAAAGATTCAAACTATTTATTTCGTTGGTGTCTGTCCCTGCTCTTTTACCTTAGAGACAACGTTGTAATCATCGCCGTCGGGAAGATTTCTTGATTCTGAAACACCGTCGGTGGGGCCCCCCACTGCTTTCCATGCTGCCAGACCGCCTTTTAGCTCAGCGACACACTGAAATCCGGCTTGGCGGAGTTGGGACGCTGCCGCAGAGGTTTCCTCGTCAGTTTCACCATAAACGTAGATATCGCGGCTGGTGTTAAGGCTAGCTTGTGCCCGCTCTAATAACCCATCTTTGGGCATTGACATCGCGCCCAGGATATGACCATCATTAAATGTGTTGCGCTCGCTGACATCGATAATTGTAAAAGCTGGTTCGCCCCATTCCAGACGAGCTTTGAGATCCTGAACCGAGGACTGTGCTTTTAGCCCTGGAGGGGTGGGAGTAATTTCTGGAAGCTTGTCTTTAGCGTCTTTAATGGCGTCCCCAATCTTCTCACTAACTTTTTCAACGGCGCTGGGAACGTTGTCTGCAACGTTTTGAACGTTTTCTGAAACTTTATCTTTAGCGTCTTTAATGTTGTCGGGAGTGTTTTGCATGAGTTAATTCCTTATTACTTTATATGAAATCTAACAAGATATTTCTGTTCAACTTATCTTTCTTTGGGGGGAACGTTCCCATTATCATTCTTTAGGTAGAGTTGATTACAAAAATAGCTGTCCAAATTAAATAGTGCAGTGAGGAAAGATCTCAATCGAGATTGGCACTCGCATAAACTGGATTCTATGGCGTCCGGTATCCAAACATTACCCGCAGAAGTCGTGAATCTCATCGCTGCCGGTGAGGTGATTGATTCTATAGCAGCTGTTGTGCGGGAACTGGTAGAAAATGCCGTCGATGCTGGTGCCAAGCGCATTGTAGTTTCCCTATGGCCAGACAACTGGCGGGTGCGAGTGGCAGACAATGGTACTGGTATGTTCTTGGCAGACTTGCGGCAGGCGGCATCTGCTCATAGCACAAGCAAAATCCGGCAGTGGGAAGATTTGTGGAAGATTACCAGTCTGGGGTTTCGTGGCGAAGCATTGCATAGTGTGGCTCAGCTTGCGGAACTGGAGATTTTGAGCCGTCCAATTGGAACTGGTGAGGGTTGGCGCGTCGTTTATAGCTCACTGGCTGAACTAATACAGGTGGAAGCTGCGGCGATCGCGCCCGGTACAGTTGTTACAGCATCGAATATCTTTGGCAGTTGGCCTGGCCGACGTCAAGGATTGCCAGCACCAGCACAACAGCTGCGAGCCATCCAAGCAACGATCCACCAAATCGCCCTCTGTCATCCCCAGATCACCTGGCAGGTATATCAAAACGAGCGGGAGTGGTTTACTATCAATCCCGGCATGACTGCCCAAGAAATCTTGCCCCAGATCCTGCGCCAAGTGCGGTTGAGTGACTTGCAGCAGCTGACAGTGGAAGTGCCTGTATTGGAGGGAGCAGGGGGAGCAGAGGAGAGTGTAGATTCCCATCTTCTGGTGCAAACACAACCTGCAACATCGGCAAGGCTCGACTTAGTGCTGGGGTTGCCCGATCGGTGCCACCGCCGACGTCCTGATTGGGTGCGGGTAGCTGTGAATGGACGTTTGGTGCGATCGCCTGAACTAGAGCAAACTATGCTGGGAGCATTTCAGCGGACAATGCCGCGCGATCGCTACCCCATATGTTTTCTCCACCTCAAGATTTCCCCGAATCATATTGACTGGAACCGCCATCCTGCCAAGGCAGAAATTTACTTGCACGCCATAAGTTACTGGCAGGAGCAAGTCGTCCAGGCTATTGAGCAAGCACTTCGTATTAGCCCAGCTAATCTACCTACATCTGCCCACTCACAGCGGCTGGGCAAATTGCTGAAGGCATCGGAAGATAAGAGTACCTACGGTACGAGCCGTTCTATTCAACCAGCTTCATCCAGTAGCAATGATATTGAACTGATTTCATTGCGTGCCGTTGCCCAGATTCACAATACTTATATTCTGGCGGAACATCCAGCTGGGTTATGGTTGGTGGAGCAACACATTGCTCATGAGCGGGTTCTCTACGAGCAGCTGTGCGATCGCTGGCAACTCGTACCCCTAGAACCACCGGCAATTGTGCCTCAGCTATCACCAGCGCAGTTAGAGCAACTTGAGCGGCTCGGTTTGGATGTTGAACCCTTCGGCGACCAAGTGTGGGCAGTACGCACTATACCGGCTTTATTGGTACAGCGAGACGATTGCCTAGGTGCTCTTGTGGAACTTAGCTTAGGAGGTGACTTACAAGCGGCTCAGGTGGCAGTTGCTTGCCGCAGCGCTATCCGCAACGGAATGTCTCTTACTCTTCAGGAAATGCAGACTTTGTTAGATCAGTGGCAACGAACCCGTCATCCGCGCACCTGTCCCCACGGGCGCCCCATCTATTTATCCCTGGAAGAATCAGCTTTAGCCCGTTTCTTCCGCCGTCATTGGGTAATTGGCAAAAGTCATGGCATCTAGTCATATCATGTCCGGTTGAATACCCATAATTAGGCTGACGCTCAGGACGCGGGGAAACGGGGACGGGGAGAGGTTTTTATTATCGGTGATTTGCCGGACATCATATCAAACGATTTTAGATTTGTGTCGTCCGCTCTTAGGCTCGGCATGAACTAAAAAACATCTAAAATTGTTTGTTAAAAGTAGTACATATAGCAATCCTATCTGAGTTATGAGAGGTAGTGCGATCGTCTCGCTCGCGCGTGAGCAAGATGCTCACACTACGAGTTCTTACAATCACTTAGGATTGCTATACTGGCAATCTACTATAAGTTTTTAGTTAATAACTTTTTGCAAAAACTTTTATCTTTATTCTTAGTAGATATATGGAATGACTACAGCGTTTTCTAGACTAGTGAGGTACAATAACAGCAATGAGTGAACCAGCCTTTTAGATCGGCTTCATATACTTGAGAAAAGGATTCTTTAATGGCTTTCACTAAGTCTTGATAACTGCGGGCACCGATTGAGCGGAGTAGATTTTTAATTTTGGAAAAACAGTTTTCTATGGGTGAAAAGTCCGGTGAATAGGGAGGTAAGTAAATCAAGTTAGCTCCGGCTGCAACAATCGAGCGCTTTAATTTCTTTCCCTTTGTGAATGGAACAGTTATCCATGATAACATAAGCACCCTTCCAAAGTTTTGGAACAAGTTTTTGAGAAATAAAAGCCTCAAAGGTGGCATCATTATTAGCTGCCACAAGGTTTTTCAAAATATCTAGCTGTGATGAGTTGAGTTTTTTGGGGGTTTGCTCTAACCGTTCTTTGGGTTCAATGCTACCTGTTTCTCGATATTGCTTGAGTATCTTTTGTACGAAGCTAAGGGCGACGCGAAATCTTTGAGCCACTTGGCGTTGTGATGTATTTACCTCAGCGTAACTATCGATTATCCTTTGGCGAAACTCCAGCGAGTAAGGTTGCATCCTAATTCATATAAAATTGAACTTCAAAATCATACCATCCGTACCTCATTAGCCTGAAAAAGGCTGTATATATAAACGTATTTTAATTACCAATAAATATCTAATCATCCACAAGCAAAATCAATTAAAGCATGAAAACTGATATTATTTATTTTAATATTATATTGCTGTTAATTTTATTGTTTATTTCCACTAGAATTGGCTATATTATTAGAATTTTATCTGTTATATATACCAAGATAATCGGGCTACCAACAGACACATTAAGCTCTAAAAATTGGTGGCAATCGGCTGTCAGATCTCAGGTTAGCATTACCCATGACAAAGAGTACGAGGCTTGTGTGTTTGGTGATTCTATCACCGCTCCTATTGGCAATACTCTGGGCGAAGATACTTTTAACTTTGCCATTGATGGGATGAGTAGCATTTCACTAATTGAGCAACTAAAAATTTTAACTGCTGCTAATGTAAGATACAAAAAAGCAGTTATTGCTATCGGTACAAATGATGCTTGCTATTGTACTACAAATGACATTTTTGTAAAAAATATGAAGCAGATAATTGCCCTAGTAAAAGAAATGGGGGCTACCAACATTATGTTGATTCCTGCTTTTTATTCCACCATTGCTGCTAGCCATAATCCACTTTTGGCAGGTACAATTGCCAGAGTAGAGGAAATCAATGAGCTACTTCGTCAGGTTGCTGAAGCCGAAAATGTTTTGATATTGGGGGAAAGCGTACAGCCCTTATTTGAGGGGCAAGCTCTAAAAGAAAATTTAACTACTGATGGTGTTCATCTCAATACAGATGGTATAAACATATACCGGCAAGCTTTATTAAAACTACTTAGCTCTTCTTTGTAACAGTAATTCTGACAGGATGCTAGCTATATTCCAAGCATCATCTGCCCCTCTATGATGAGTACCTTCGAGGGGGATATCAAGTAATTCTAATGCTTCTGCCATACCTACTTCCTCACTGAACCCATGAATCAGGGCAAAAAGGAGCTTAATATTGATATGGCTGGGGCCGAAAGGATAGCTTACCTTTCGAGCTTGGCACTGCTTTTCAAACTGAAGTCTGTCGTAGTCACCATAACTTGCCCAGACTCTATCTTTAGAGGAATATTTGTTTCTCAGAATAGAACAGGCATTGCCAAAGTCAACTCCTTTATCAACTTGCTCCTGGGTTAATGTAGTGAGCTGGGTACAGAATTCACTAACCTTTGACCGTTCGGGTTTTACTAAGATACTTCTTTTCTCTCCTCTATCTCCTGAAGTGATATCTAAAGGGCAGATACCGATTTCTATAATTTCGCTTTCCTGCCCGCCGGGTGCTTTTCCTTCCCAGCAAGTTGATTCAATGTCAATAACAAGAATTTGATCTAATTTTTTAGCCAAGTTATCTCTCTACTTTTACTTAAAACTGCTATTAGTTTTGGATGTTATTAGTTAGTAATTAGTAGTTAGTAGGAAGATAGGCTACTAACCACTAATTACTAACTAATAACAATCCCAAAGATAAAGCTCGCTTTCTGAGGGTGGGAGATGGCAATTGCTAGGTAGCGCTGTAAATAGCGGAACGAAATTGATTCACCACTTGGTCTAGCCCTACAGAATGGGAGGCTTTGAACAGTAAGCGATCGCCCGACCTCACAAGCTCCTGCAACCGCTCTACCATTGCCGTATGGGTAGAAAAGCATTCTGCTGAAATGCCAGCAGCACCCTTGGCTATAGCTTCCGCTTCTGGGTCATCTACTAGAATCAATAGAGCATCGAGATTTAGCTGCCGCGCGGTGTCTCCCACTTGCCAGTGGAATTGGGGCGATCGCTCTCCCAGTTCTTTCATCGTACCCAGCACCGCAATACGTCGCTTTCCTGGTGTCTGAGCTAGCAAATGTAGCCCTGCGAGCATAGATTCCAGCCCTGCATTGTAGGTTTCATCTAGAATCACCACATCATTGGGCAAGTCATAGCGCTGGGCGCGTCCAGATGGAAGATTCACAGGCAAACCAGCAGTTAGGGGCGTCCAGTCAATCTGAAGCACCTTAGCAACTGCCAAGGCCGCCAGATAGTTGAGCGCGTTGTGACGACCGGGTAAAGGCAGAGGTAGCTGTACTTTCTCAATGCTAAGCGTTTCAGAGTTAATTAATTCTCCGTGCAGATCTCCTCCCTCCAGTCCATAGGTGAGAGTTTGCCCCTGCCAAACGGTGGCTGCTGTTTCCATTAATAGTCGGTTGTCGTGATTAAGAATAGCGATGGCGCTGGGCATCATTTCAGCAAGTAACTCACACTTGGCTTGAGCGATCGCTTCTTCAGATCCCAGACGACCTATATGTGCGGTTCCCACATTAGTAATAATACCGACAGTGGGATTGGCAATCTTTGTTAAATCCGCTATTTCACCTCTAGCACGCATTGCCATTTCAATCACAGCGTAGTCATGCTCTGGCCCCAGTTCTAGTAACGTTTTAGGGACGCCGATTTCATTGTTATAGTTGGCTTGGGTTTTGAGGACGTTTCCTTGGGTGGACAAAACTGCTGCAATCAGTTCCTTAGTCGTAGTTTTGCCCACAGAGCCAGTTACAGCAATTACTGGGATATCAAACTGGTCACGCCACCAACGGGCAATCGCCTGATAAGCCTGTAGCGTATCTGCAACTAGCAATTGGGGGACAGGTTCTGGCAATTGGCGGTCAGTAATAACTGCGATCGCCCCTTTTTTTATCGCCAGTTCTACAAAGTCATGCCCATCAAAGTTCTCTCCTCGCAGAGCTACGAACAGTTCACCCTGTTTCAGGCTACGGGTGTCAGTCGTGATGCCGAGTATCGGTAGCGCCAGCGCATTAGCCGATAAGTTAAGAGGAGTGCTGAACAGAATTTCAACGATCTGAGCGAGAGGTATCTGAGAAAGCATGGGTCACGTTTTTAATCGAATGCAGTGATCTTGGTCACATATAACAGCTTTTTTTTCAGCTATTTTAGATATCACCCTTGGCATCTATACTTTACTAGCCTTCAGGAGGTTGCTTAATCTAAACTTAATAAGTTATACGCTAGATACAGCACCCTATTAAGCATTAATTAAGATATGCTTTAAATGAGATCCTCCGTCTGATGGTTAAGGAATTATAAAGTATACCGTTATTAAGGACAGTAACTTCACAGGGAGCGGCTGCGGAGCAATAGTCCACTATAGTGCGGGTAAAATTCAAATCTGCTAGTTCTATCTGATATCCCGAGGCCCCTAACGTATGCACGTAGGAGGTTAACTGAAGTGACTACCTTGATTGACCATTATTCTCGACAAACTACCCAACAAGAGCAGCAGGTGTACGAGCATCTGCTATCGTGCGTCAAGGTAGAGCCGCCCACTCAACTACTTGAGCGCTTTCGCCGCTTATTCATTAATGGTGTTGGCTACCCAGACTCAGAAATTGGGTTAGCCGTAGAAAAGATAGTTAACTCAAAGCAGGCTGAACAGGAATTTCCGTTTTTCCTGAATCGGTGCTGTCACATTCTGATCAACAGCTGGCAGACGCAACCTCAACTACAATGGGCTATCCCAGAGTTAGTGGCATTGCTTGAGAATATGTCACCTGGCATACACACCTATTCGCGAACTATAAGGCGCTTGCGGCAGCTGTTGAAGCTGTTTACCGAAACCGATCAATATTTGACACTGCGACGTATGGCTCAAGTGATGAGTCAACCCGCAGATAATACTGCTTTTGGTTTAGCCACCGCTGACAATGAGTCTAAGCAGGTGGGAAGCTTAATTCGTCGCTACCCTTACTTGTATCAACACTACCTCCTGAGTGAAGAAAGTAGTTACGAACAACAGCAAACAGTACGGCAAATTCAAGCTCAGATTCAGCGTCGCTTTGAATTTAAGCTATCTCAATATGTAACTTATCAAGTGCGGCAAGCCCAAGTGCGTCGTCAGGCATCGCCAGCAGTGCCAGGGCGTTTGATACAGCCAGTAAGTAATCCAACGCTTTTGAGCGATCGCGAATTGGGTATTTCCCTCAAGCATTTTGTTGGGAAAGTGGAAGGTTCCTACACTTACCGGGATTTAGCGCACCGCTTCCTCAGCCACGCTAAATATGCGCCCTCATATAAAGTTTTTAAAGACGATTTCTACGAATACCTGACTTCTTCAATTAACCCAGCCTACGGAAAACGCCAGTTTAACGATAAACTATATAACCATCTGAAAAATATCGTCCCTCAGAGCGATTTCCAGAAGCCTAATGAATTACTACTCGTGCGAACTTGTAGTCAAGTATTGAGTTATTTAGTTGTGGAAAGCCTACAGCGGCCCAACCACTTTGTATTTGTTGACTTAATTACTAACATGGGAGCGACCTTCACCACTGGCCTGCTACTGAAAATTGTGCTGATATGCGGCAAAGTTAAGCCTTACTTAGAAAAGAGATTTACAATTTTGTTTAACCATTACGAGTCTTTTACCAGAGATGGCGTCCCCTGGTTAATCACATCTTTGGAAAATTTAAACGTGGCTTTCAGCATTCACTTTGGGAAAGCCGACGTCTCGTACCTAAAGTACTTTTTATAGGTCTTTGGTTGCCAAAATATTGCGATTATTGTAAAGACTCATTGCCTTTTCAACCCCTTGCTTCAAACTTAGTTCCACCGCATCGACCACGAGTTGCAAAACCTCCGGCATTAGCTGGCTTTCATGGGGTGAAAATCGACCTAAAACATGGGATACAGAGTTAGATTCTGTACCGGATCGACCGATGCCAATTCGCAAGCGGGGGAAATTTTGGGTACTGAGATGAGCGATCGTGGACTTCATACCGTTGTGCCCACCAGCGGAACCTGAAAGCCTCATCCGCACACGCCCCACAGGTAAGTCCATATCATCATAAATCACAAGCACCGACTCCGGGGGCAGCTTAAACCAATCTGTCACGGCGCGAATTGCCTGTCCAGAACGATTCATGTAGGTAAGTGGCTTCAGTAATCGGATTTTGCCTCCCTGCGGGTCACGACCCTCACCAAACATACCTTGGAACTTGCGATTTTCACTCCAAGACATTTGCCAAGAACGCGCCAAGGCATCAACAGCGTCAAACCCAATGTTGTGGCGCGTTTTGTCGTACTTGGGTTCTGGATTTCCCAGCCCCACAATTAGCTGCGGAATCACTAAAGTAGATGTTGTGGTGGCGTCTGTCATATAGTTGCTAGTAGCTGAAGCTGAGGTCGCTAATAGTTCTCAGCTTAGCGAGAAAACTAATTGCTCAATTCAAAAAGGATGCTGAAATAATGTTTCCAGATAGACACGGGCGCAGGCGCGATAGTTCTGCGATACCTCTGTAGCTTTGCTATTTCCATTTTGGAGCAAAAACAGTGACAGCGCCGCCGCAAATACCCGGTCTTGATCCCAGCTGGGATGATTTTCCAAATAGCATTTGAGGGATTCGTGTAGTTCTTCTGGGATTTCTGCCAGGATACTGACGGTTGCGTTCATGCTTCAGCTCAACTCTCAGGGTTATGGGGACAAGACAACCTTATCTTTCAGCACTTCTTCGGTTACACCTGAAAGCAAGGACTTTACTAACCTCTGCTGGCATCCGATCCGCTTCCTTCTTACTGCCGTCTGGTCAGCTCAAGTCAGAAAAGTTCATTAGGTTGGTCGCACTATTGTCTGCTGAGAAGGGGTAGGGTTGTCAATGCTGCGAAATGTTACGACGGTCTGTAAAGGAAAGAATGCTTGACGAAAGAATAAGCTTTTGAGCGCGATCTACTTTACATATCTTTATAGAATCGTCGTTCTTTTTACGTACTGTTATTTTTTAGATAAAAATCCCCAGCAAAACGGAAACACTCGATCCAACCGTTCATTCCTGTGGAAAAATACTGGGAATCTGTGGAAAACGTTGCACAGCGTTGGGGAAACGCTGGGGAAACGCTGGGGAAACGCTGGGGAAAGTTTCCATTAAATATAAGAATTGCAAAGAATTATCCTTTCTCCCAAGAATAATACCTCTTTTAAGCTGCTGCACGTTTAATACTATTTCTTTTAAAGACTAAAGTAGGTTAAGTTGTTGGCGAAGAAAGACGGCGTAGCATATACAAAGTGAAACCCAACATTCATAAAATTTGTGTTGGGTGACGCTACGCTTAACCCAACCTAAAATTACAGCACTTTGCATATAAAGAAGTACACCCCTCCCTTGCCCCCTCCCCTCGACTTCGGGGAGGGGGCAAGGGAGCGCGGGTGGGGTATTTCTGTACTTCACCCACTTGCATTCTGCTGTAGTAGCTAATTAACCGGACTTGGTATAACTTGCATATTTCCACATTTAGAAAAAACGCCTAAGTATTAACCGTTAAGTTCTATCCTAAAGGGTAAGATAGAACTTAACGATATTCTTTGAGCGCAAAGAAAGTAGGACTCAAGCAACTGGTTGATTTGAAACCGTTAGAGTGTGTCCCAAAACATTAAAAGCCTGACGCTGCTCGAACAAGTCAACCAAGTCGCTGTTGATTTTGTGTTTGATCGCTTCTTGTCGTAGAATTCTCAGCGTGGTTTCCACTGGCAACCGACGCTTATAAGGGCGATCGCTAGCCGTGAGAGCATCGTATATATCTGCAACTGTTAAAATCTGGCTTTGAATGGGAATATCTTGTTGTTTCAAGCCTTGGGGATAGCCAGTACCATCGAGCTTTTCGTGATGTCTTGCGGCAATAAGTGGGACATTTTTAAGATGCTTTGTCCAGGGAATCCGCTTGAGAAATTCGTAAGTATGAGTGACGTGAGCCTCAATTGCTAACCGCTCTGTTGATGTCAGGTTCCCTTTAGGAATCATCAACTGCTCCATTTCTGGTTGTGTAACCAGCGGCTTTAGCTCACCATCAATATCTCGATAGCTATATTGAGACAGTTCTGTGAGTTCAACAAAAGCTTCTTCAAAGGAAGCCTGAAATTGCTTTGTCTGCACAACTTCAGGTTCATTAATTTGTAGTAGTATCTCCCAGTAGCGGTTGAGTTTCTCAATTGCTTGAGTTAGCTGGGTATCAAATTGTTCTAATGCATGGCAGTGAGCGCATTCATTTACTGGTGTAATGTCTTCATGCTGGCAATCTGAGCCTGTAAGTAAATAACTGAATTTGGTTTGGGCGCATTCCATTTCCAGAGTGCGTTGCGCTAGAGCAAACCGATGACGAATCACCTCTAGCTGTTCTGGATATAATTTTTTGTGCTTCCCTAAGATAGCTTCTGGAACACCCACTTTGCCAAAGTCGTGCAACAAGGCGGCGTAGCGAATTTCTTGAATTTGGCGATCGCTAAAATAAATAGACCGCAGCGGCCCTGTAGTGATTGAACTGGCTTCTTGACTTAGCCGCACAGTTAGTTCAGCGACTCGCTCTGAATGACCAGATGTCGTAGGATCTCGCGCTTCAATAATTTGAACAGACGCCTTGACAAAACCTTCAAATAAATTCTCAATACTCTGTTGCAGCTGGTTTCTTTCTATCGAGATAGCTGCCATGGAAGCGAGCGATCGCACAATGCGCTCTTCCCACTCTGAATAGGGCTGAGTCACTTCCGCCACATTCTGGGGTGTGACAACCGCATCCGAGCTAATTTTGCGATTGATCAACTGAAGCACGCCAATGATTTCCCCGTCCTGGTTTTGCATTGGCAGCACCAACACCGAGCGAGTGCGGTAAGAGAAGTTCAAGTCAAAACGGCGATCGCACTGGTAAGAAACATCTTTAGGTAAATCATAGGCATCTGGCAAATTTAAGCTTTCTCCCGTCATCGCTACGTACCCCGCGATACTTTGGCGAGTTAGGGGCATAGCAAACTCCTGAAAAGAAGCACTGGGGAGAGAATCGTTTTGCGCCACCTTAAATAGCAACTCAGAAATCTCATCCCTACGATCTATCAGATAGACACTGCCAGCATCACTTAAAGTAATCTCCCGACTCTTGGATAAAATCAGATCAAGTAACTGTCCCAAATCATGGCTACTCGAAAGCGCCGTGCCAATTGCTAAAAGTTGCTCAATAATTTCTGCCGGCTGAGTCCAATCCGGTCGCTGTCCCTGTAGGTCAGTATTAATGCTCTGGTAGTGGGAAAGAATCATATTTTTTTACAATTATCTTAATATCATAGGGACTGGCAGCTAGTCATAGAACCTTTTTTAGCAGGATTTAAACCGTGTAATTGACGACGGTGTAACCGAGTGGGGATGCACTCAACAACTCGTGTATACTCAGGCTTGAACTCACCACCAACCAGCAGATAGGCAAGAACCCATGAATCGATGCCATGAGCGTTAAACTCAAAGGCAGAGCTAGTTAACTTGCTGCATTCTTTTTTATCGACTTTGAGTAACTCGTTGGCTACTTCAATATTAACAACTGTTAGTCGCTCAAACTTTAGCGCCTTGACATGGTTGAATCAATAAAATAGAAGCTTTAACGTTAATGCTAGTTCTGCCATGTAGAAATTATAGGGTTAAATTACTCAGTATTGTAAAATAACCTAACAGGACAAATCCAGTAGATAGCTTTGGTACCTGCCCTGAAAAAACAGAGAGCAAAGGCTATTTCTTTGTAAAGCGCTGAATTATGATTTGGACAGCCAGAGCTACCAGACCAAAAGCTACTAAACCAAATACGCCTGTTGCTAGTGCACTAACGCCCACAACCAAAGTGCGAACAGCTACGGCAATATTGATAGCAAATGTGCTGCTGGTGGGGAGGGGCTTGGCAGCAAAGGTCTGGGCAATCGATGATGTCAAGGAGTAGAGAGCGATCGCCAGTCCTCCAGCAATGAGCGCGCCCGTCAAACAACGCAGGGGACTCGTCAGTTTTTGGGGAGCCTCAATCGATGGGGAGGCTGGCTTTTGGGTTGGGGTCGAATTAGTCATAAATTTTATAAGGATTGGTTGTCTTCGCCTAAGTCAGCGCCTTTTTTTGCTTGTAATAGTCAGGATAGGGCGTATCTCGCTCTGGTAGATATGTGTTGGATTCGGATGAAAACCACTGCAAGGAAATTGACAACAAATCATGGCTAAACCTGTAATTCTGACAGTTGACGACGATCCTGAAGTTCTACAGGCTATTGCACGCGATTTGCGGCGTGCATACGGCGATCGCTTTCGAGTGATTCGTGCCGACTCAGGAGCTTCTGCCTTAGAAGTTAGCCAACAACTAAAGCTACGCAACGAACCAGTAGCACTATTTTTAGTAGATCAAAAGATGCCACAGATGAGCGGTGTCGAGTTACTCGAAAAGGAGATAGAACTCTTCCCTGAAGCTAAACGCGCTTTACTCACCGCTTATGCGGATACTGATGCGGCGATTCGGGCGATTAACACAGCGAGAATTGATTACTACCTAATGAAGCCGTGGGACCCGCCAGAAGAGCGCTTGTACCCCGTTCTAGACGATCTGCTTGATGACTGGCAAGCCTCATTCCGCCCCCCGTTTCAAGGCATTCGCGTCATTGGCAACCGCTGGTCGCCCCAGTCCCATGAAACTAAAGACTTCTTAGCACGCAATCAAGTGCCCTATCAATGGTTGGATGTCGAGTTAGACGAGGAGGCACTGCGCCTGGTATCTTACGCTGAGTGCGATTGTAGGGCACAGCTACCGCTGGTACTTTTTCCTGACGGTTCCCGTCTCATCCAGCCCTCAAACCTGGAAATTGCTGAGAAAATTGGGCTGCAAACCCGCGCCGAACGTCCGTTTTACGATCTGTTGATCGTCGGTGGTGGTCCTGCCGGACTGGCGGCAGCAGTTTATGGAGCCTCTGAAGGACTCAGCACAGTGATGATTGAACGACAAGCTCCTGGAGGACAGGCAGGATCGAGTTCTCGCATTGAAAATTACTTGGGTTTCCCAGTCGGACTGAGTGGAGCAGACTTAGCTCGACGCGCTGTGACTCAGGCAAGACGCTTTGGCGTGGAAATCCTCACGCCGCAGGAGGTGGCTAGTATTCGCCTGGAAGACCCCTACCGAATTGCCAAGTTAGTAGATGGCAGCGAGATTAGCTGCCACGCGCTGATGGTTGCCACAGGCGTCTCCTACCGCAAGCTTGACGTGCCTGGGATAGAGGCATTGTCTGGGGCAGGCGTGTACTACGGTGCAGCAATGACTGAAGCACTCTCCTGTAGTGGTGAAGAAGTTTATATAGTCGGTGGGGCAAACTCGGCGGGACAGGCAGCGATGTACTTTTCTAAATATGCCCAAAAAGTCACAATGTTGGTGCGCGGCGACTCCCTGACTAAAAGTATGTCCCAGTACTTGATAGATCAGATCGAGGCAACTGAGAACATCACGGTACAAAGCCGTTCCAGTGTTGTTGAGGTGAAAGGGGAGGGTAGCCTAGAAGCGATTGTAATTGCCAATGCTGACACCGGCGAAAAGCAAACAGTTCCGGCAACTTCGCTGTTCATCTTTATTGGAGCGATGCCACAAACTAATTGGTTGGATGGTGTGGTCGAGCGTGATGAACGAGGCTTTATTTTGACTGGAGCGGACTTGATGCGCGAACAACGTCGCCCCAAGGGATGGAACTTGGATCGCGACCCATTTTTACTGGAGACGAGCGTCCCCGGAATTTTTGCGGCGGGGGATGTGCGTCATAAGTCGGTGAAGCGAGTTGCGTCTGGGGTAGGAGAGGGCGCGATCGCAGTTCAATTCATCCATCAATATCTCAGCAACGTGGTCTGACTTTTAATCCAGGCAATCAGTATTGCTTGGTTTGTATCAAGCAATCAATTCTTTACAACTTTTCTTTTTCGCTTAGCTGTTTTCATGCCACTCAAGAGGAAAGCTTTACGTGAAGTACATCTGCGTGTTCTGCGGCTCTAGTATGGGTTTGCGACCTGCCTATAAGCTAGCTGCCCAAGCAATGGGTGAGACATTAGCGCGGCGGGATCTTGGTCTAGTTTACGGAGGTGGCAATGTCGGGTTAATGGGCATCGTTGCTGATGCAGCTTTGGCAGCAGGCGGTCAAGTCATTGGTGTAATTCCAGAGTTTCTCGTTGCTAAGGAAGTTGCACATACTGGACTCACGAAACTTCATGTTGTTGGTTCCATGCACGAACGCAAAGCTCTAATGGCTGAATTGTCCGATGCCTTTGTCGCGCTTCCTGGTGGATATGGAACCTTGGAGGAGTTCTGCGAGGTATTAAGTTGGGCGGTATTGGGTTTACACCAAAAGCCGCAAGGTTTGCTCAATGTCGAGGGTTACTACGATCCGCTGCTGAGATTATTCGACCAGGCGATGACTGAACAATTTTTAAATCCTGCCTTTCGCTCCCTAGTACTGGAAGCATCAGAACCCGAACATCTAGTCGATAAACTGGCTAGCTACCAACCCCCAAATGTTAATAAGTTGATTGGGCAGGACACTCAGACGTGATCTTCTTGGGCGCTAGACTTAGGGGTTATACGGTGGGGATTATACCCTCCAGACCTTTGTTAGTTAAAGAACCAACCTTAAACAACGAAATTGTCGATAACTGCATTAAAAATTTTTATAGCAGTTGCCATAATGGCTCTTGACAATCGACCTCACCTCCATGCACGCTCTAGTTGCTGCCATAACTGCCTAATTGCTAAAAGCTAACTGCTAATTGCTAGAAATAAGGAGTTGCCATGCTGCACGATCCCAACCAGACGCTACTATTTCCGAAATTGCCCGCAGAGGTGTTACAGGAAATGAAGCAGCATGGCACGGAGATTCAGGTGAATGCGGGCGAGGTGCTGGTTTCTGAAGGTGATTCAAACTCCAACTTTTATGTTGTCCTTGAGGGTGAAATTCAGATTACAAAACTTGTCGGCAAAGAGACGCAACTACTAATAATTCATCGCTCTGGTGAGTTCATGGGTGATCTTTCGATGCTAACTAATTCTGCGTCCATTTTCAGTGCTAGCGCGATCGCCCCTTCTCGCGTACTGCGGCTCGATAGCATTACCTTCAAGCGCATTATCACCGAATGTTCACCATTAGCTGATGTGATTCTTTCAGCGATGGTAGGGCGCACCAACGACGTTGAAGCGCAACTCAGGCAACAGGAGAAGCTGGCGGCGCTTGGTAAACTGTCAGCAGGTCTTGCCCATGAGTTAAATAATCCAGCCGCAGCGGGGAGACGAGCAGCAATTTCATTGAGTGAGAACTTCCAAAACTCGCAATCTCTAATTTTGCAGCTGCATGAACTTTCTCTCACAAAAGCCCAACTAAATTACCTTGCTGATATTCAGCGTCAGGGGAGCAAACACGCTACCACATCCCCCCAACTCAATCCCCTCACCCAAAGCGACAAAGAAGAAGAGGTGACAGACTGGCTAGAGTTGCACGACGTGAATGATGGCTGGAAACTCGCCCCAACATTAGTTAATGCTGGACTGGACACTGAACAGCTGGATAATCTTGCTGACCAAATAACGGCTGACTCTCTTAAAAACGTCGTGAAATGGCTAGAAGCGGCAATTGCTTCCTCTTGTCTACTAAAAGAGATCGAGCAGAGTACCACACGCATCTCTGAGTTGGTGAAAGCAGTTAAAGGTTACACCTACATGGATCGAGCTTTGCTGCAAGAGGTAGATGTGCATGAGGGAATTGAAAATACGCTTCTTATGTTTGGTCATAAACTCAAAAAGGGAATCACTGTCAACCGCGACTACGACCAAAGTCTGCCCCGAATTTGCGCTTATGCCAGCGAACTCAATCAGGTGTGGACGAATTTGATTGACAATGCCATCGACGCTATGACCAGCAAAGGCCAACTCTCGATACGCACCTCCAAAGATAATAATTGCGTGTTGGTGGAGATTGCTGACGATGGCATAGGCATCCCGCCAGAAGTTCAGTCTCGCATCTTTGAGCCATTCTTTACTACTAAAGGCGTGGGCGAAGGCACCGGGTTAGGTTTAGAAATTGCCTATCGCATTGTCAAAAAGCATCACGGTGACATTCACTTTGATTCCCAAGCTGGTGATACGCACTTTCGGATTTATCTGCCTATTAAATTTCTTAAAAGCTCATGAGACAGATAGCGATTGGCAAATACATTGAAACCCTAATAGCTGAGCGCTCCATTCCAGGTCTTTCAGTAGCAGCCAGAAGCAAATAAAGATAAATTTTGTTTAATAATTCTAGTTTTGCAATTCACCTTGCTAGTACAGCAAAAATCTAATTATGCTAGACATTGATACTTTACGCCAAGTACCACTTTTCGCCGGATTAGTAGATAGACAGTTGCATTGGCTACTTGAACAAGGCATAGAGGTATGGCGGCAGCCTGGTGAAGTTCATCGTTATGAAGGAGATCCTGCCGACCATGTTTTTGTACTGCTTGAAGGTATAATTCAGATTAAGCAGAAAGTTGGTAATCAAGAAATATTATTAGCTACATACGACACGAAAACTCTGTTTGGCGAATTGCCAGTTTTAATGGGTCAGGAATACTTCTGGGCAAGTGGTCGTGCCTTGACTCAATGCCATATTTTTGAATTACCAAACAAGGTGTTTTGGGAACTACTTTCGAGTTGCAATTGTGTATTGACGGCGATTCTTCGCACGATGGCAGAGCGCCTGCAAGAGATACAGTCAATATCACAGCATCGGGAAAAATTGGTGGCGTTGGGTACATTGGCAGCAGGTCTTGCCCACGAGTTGAATAACCCAGCATCAGCTTGTCGCCGCACAGCTTTTCAATTACGAGAGACTGTTAAAGTTTTGCCACCATTGACGCTGAAGCTAAGTCAGCAGCAGATGACTAGCGCTCAACAAGTGTTTCTTGCTGGCTTGCAGCGAGAGGTGATGACCCGTACCACAACATCAGCTAAAGAGAAACTCGATCCATTAACGCAGAGCGATCGCGAAGACGAAGTTATAGACTGGCTAGAGGCGCACGATATAAGTGAGGGCTGGAAAATTGCTCCCACTGTGGTAGCAGCAGGATTCGATATTAACTGGCTGGATAACCTTAAGCAAAACTTAGCTAATGATTTATTACTTGGTGATGTCCTTACCTGGATAGAGGCTATGCAAACAGAGGTGGAACTGGTAGACGAGATCGAGCAGAGTAGCGATCGCATCTCCAAGCTAGTTCAGGCAGTCAAAGATTACTCCTACATGGATCAAGCTCCCTTACAGGAGGTGGACGTACACCAGGGCATCGAAAGTACGCTGACGATCCTGAGTCATAAGCTGAAGCAGGGTGTGGTTGTGATCCGGGAGTATGGCTGTAACCTGCCACGGATCAGCGCTTATGGAAGTGAACTCAATCAAGTGTGGACGAATTTGATTGATAATGCGATCGATGCTCTGCAAGAGGTAAAAGATCATGGCGAATTACGTAACATTCGTATTCGCACCTGTTGCGAGAGCGACTTTTTATTAGTAGAAATCGCAGACAATGGATCGGGAATTCCACCAGAAATTCAATCCCACATTTTCGAGCCGTTTTTCACGACTAAAGGAGTAGGTCAGGGAACTGGATTAGGTTTGCACATCGCCTATCGCGTTGTTGTTGGACAGCATCAGGGCGATATTAAGGTTGTTTCCCAGCCAGGGGACACTAGATTTCAAGTGCGTCTGCCGCTCAGATTGTCATAAATTGTCGATATCAGAGGCAGGTTGGTCATTAGAAATCTCCATAAATTAAAAGTGCGTTACCTAAAACCCTTGTTTTGACGCACCATGGCGCGTCTTTACATTCTTTCCTCTTTAAAAGGAGAATTATGAAAAGCTGGTTGCAACCTCCCCGATTACGAATTGGCGAAGAAAGCGAACAAGAACCCCGCCACGCTACTTGGCTGGAACTGTTTTATGACTTAGTGTTTGTGGTAGCAGTTTCTCAAGTCGCCCACAATCTCCACGGTCATGTATCGCTATCAGGATTTCTCGGCTTTGTGTTTCTCTTTATGCCGATTTGGTGGGCATGGATTGGCACTACATTCTACTCCAACCGATTTGATAGCGATGACATCGGACATCGACTGCTGACTGGCGTGCAAATGATCGCGATCGCGGCTTTAGCTGTGAATATACACGACGGCTTAGGCGAAACTTCCGCGGGCTTCGCCTTGTCGTATTTTGCTAGTAGGGTTGTGCTAGTGATTGAATATCTGCGTGCGGCAAAGCACATTCCCCCAGCGCGGGGACTAGCAACTCGCTACGCCACGGGTTTTGCGATCGCTGCCAGCCTTTGGTTACTATCAGTATTTGTACCGATTCCACTGCGTTTTGCTTTGTGGGGATTGGGATTGCTAATAGACTTAGCCACACCACTTACAGCTAGCCACTTGCAGCAAAAACTACTCCCTCACCTGGAACACTTACCTGAGCGTTTTGGGCTATTTACAATCATTGTTTTGGGAGAAGCGATTATTGCCGTAGTCAATGGTGTCTCCGAACAAAAATGGGATGTTCAAAGTGCGATCGCCGCAGTGTTCGGCTTTAGCATTGCTTTTAGCTTGTGGTGGATCTACTTTGAGAACATCAATGGCTCAGCTTTGCGGTCTGCGGGCGCAGTTGGTCGAATTTCAACTTATAATGTTTGGCTTTACGGGCATTTGCCGCTAGTTATTGGACTTGCCGCTACTGGAGTTGGTGTAGAACACGTTGTATCAAATGAAGCTGGTACAGCACTTTCTGATGCTGAACGATGGCTAATTTGTGGGTCAGTAGCACTATGCTTGCTGAGTTTAGGAATTCTCCACCGTACTGGAGTGATATTCAAGTGCAAAGTCCGAACTAAGTACCGAATTGGAGCTGCGGCTGTCTTGCTAGTTCTGGCAGCCTTAGGTAGAGGCTTGTCGCCCCTTATAGTAATAGCGCTTGTCGCCGTAATCTGTACTTTGCAAGTTTTGCAAGATATGTATCAGGGTCATCCGCCTAACTGGGTGAGCCAACGAGAAATTTAAGCTTTAGAGTGAGTCAGGAGTTGCAAAGGCTAATAATTTTGGGTTGAAGGGTATTTTTTACTTACCCAAACTCTTATCCACGATAAATCTGGGTAAGTCCTGGCTCATTTAACTGCAAACTCCCGAAAACATTTTTATGCTCTAAGCTAGTCACACGAATAACAGAACCCTGTAATACTGGTGTGTCTGGTGTCCATTCAAAAACACCATCACTTGCTGTATTAGACGCGAGCGTTTTAACCAGTTTTGACCCTTGGTACAATTCAATTTTTACCTCACCTGCTAAATTATCCCTCCACAGAATGAGGTAAGGAAATGCAGTTCTAATTGGAATAGGAGTTGCAGGCTGTTGGATGACAATTTGGGGAAGTTCTTTGGAGTCTCCTTTCTTGCGGAATCCTAGATAATGCGGTAAATTTCTGGCATTAGGATTATCTTTCATATTGACTGGTTGCGGCGCGAGCAAGTTACCAGTACGGGGATTGCTAATGAAAGTAGAACTCCCACCGTCTACCGTAATAATATCCCCTCTCACCCCCAACTTTTGCAGTAAGTCGGCTGCTTCATCTAACGTAGCCTTGTTGACAGTTACTATTAAAATCCATTCATCGCCGGGAGCATTGTCTTTGTTTAATGTCCCAATGACGTGGTATTTGTTTGCTGGGTTTTTGCCTAGCACTTTAGCAGGATGGTCGCTATAGCGATAGCTGACAATCGCATTTTGGACGGTTGGCTCGTCCAGTGGAGAACCGATTTCAGGATCATAATCAGTAATATAGGCACTTTTGTCATTCCAGACCAGCGCTTTCAGCTTTATACTTTTGTAGTAATCCTCTGCTGCTTGGCTAAAAGGCCCGTAAGGACTGCTTCCTGCTGTGGCAATCTGACCATTAAGTTTAACCGGAAATGCTAATTGCGTACTAGATTTGTATTCTTCAAAAAAAGCGCAATTCATCATGGAGAACACTTGCTTGCCATAAAGCAGCTTATACTCATTCCAGACATCTGAAAATAGTTTCATTTGAAAAGAAGGACTATAATAACTAGCCGGCTTACCATAATATTTCCCCTCAGAAACTCCTACCTTGTCTACTTCTCCAACTATTTGCTCCATCTGCATTTTTCGCAAGTCAACCACTTGCAGGTAGGCTAAATTGCCGTCACTAAGTTGGGTTTTGTATAATCCTGCTCCATCAATCAAGTCTAGGAGACTGTAAGCAACAGGCGGTACGAATGTTTGAGCATTCCTAATCATTAAATTAAAAATTATAAATAAGACTGCTCCTAGTAGAAAATATTTTTTCATAATGCTCTGGATTTTATTTAAGTAATAGCCTTTTAGGCGTGATATTTATTTTTACTAAGTAATCCAAATAAATGATTTGTAGGATGGGTAGGGCGCGAGCGTTACCCATCAAAGCTTTGCAAATATTGGGTTACTCTGCGATAAGGCTGCGCCTATGTGCCTAAACCCAACCTACATTGGTATGAGAGCTTAATTAAGTTGGCTTACTTATTTACCCCTCAAACGCCCTGAGCGCAGAATACTAATTACTAACCACAGCCCCAAAAAGCTGGCGGTAGCAAACAGGGCAGTGCTCAGAAAAGATAGCTGACTGGTTTGTGCATTAGTAGAGATAATCGCCGCGCCAATAATTAGGGAGCCAACCACGACGCTAAACGAGAGGCGGTTAGCAGAATCATCCAAACTGCGGCGAAGTGGATCGAGGTCTCGCAGCGTTATATTCCACTTCAAAGTTTCCGAAGTGACTCTTTCTAATAGCAGCTCCATCTGGCGGGGAGATTGTAGGGAGAGACTTTTCAGATCGAGAGCCGTCCTCAGAAGAACTTGCAGCGGGTCATTTCCTAATAGCTGACGCCGAAACAAATCTACGATCAAGGGTTTAATCTGATCTAGAAGGTTAACCTCTGGGTCAAAGGCACGGGTTACCCCCTCCAAATTCGCTAGGGTTTTGGCATACAAGCCTAGATTACTGGGCAAGCGGATTTTGTTGTTCCGAGCCGTTTGCAGTACTTCGTAGAAAACCTGAGAGAAATTTATTTGCGATAGGCTAAGGTTGAAATATTTTCGCAGCAGGCGAGTATAGTCGTTCTCCAGACGAGACAGATTCACTGGCTGGTTGGATTCAGCTAGTTGTAGAGTTAACTGAGTACACCGCTGGGCATCTAAATCTACTATTGCCAACAGCATCTCTGTCAAAATTTGCTGCGATCGCGGGTCTAAACGCCCCACTAGGCCACAATCAATTAAAGCCAGACGCCCATCTTGGAGATAAAACAAATTACCCGGATGTGGGTCAGCATGGAAAAAGCCATCAATGTATACCTGCTGAAAAAAGACGCGAAACAACAGCGTCGTAATCTCTCGTCGCTGGATACTAGGGTCTTTGCCATCTTGTGTTGCTAATAAGTCCGCCAATAGCAGTGGCACGCCGTCCAGCCATTCCATCACCAGTAACTTTTCTGTAGTTACATCCCAGTAAATCTCTGGCACCACCAACTGCTTCGGGTCAAACCAGCTACTTTTAGAGAGATTGCGCCGCAGTTGATCGGTGTAACTAGCTTCCAGAGTAAAATCCAACTCCGCTTTAAGTGCGTTAGTAAATTCCTCAGCCAGGGACACGACATCGTAATCCTGCCCAAATTCCGTCCTTGATACCAGTTCTGCCAAACTTTTAATTAGGGCAATATCCTGAGCCACAACGACATCAATTCCAGGGCGCTGAATTTTGAGCGCCACCTCCCGACCATCTGCTAAGGTTGCCCGGTGCGTCTGGGCAATTGAACCAGCGGCAACTGGTTGGGGATTAATTGTGGCAAAGGCTTCTTCCAGTGGCTGTTGCAGTTGTTGCCGGATCACAGTTTCGACCTCGATCCAGGGGACGGGTGGCACTTTAGCTTGCAGGGTGGAGAGAGCCTCAATATATGACCCTGGCAGCAAGTCAGGACGGGTACTCAGCAACTGGCCCAATTTTACATAGACTGGTCCCAAATCCACCAGAATGTTACGCAGAACCTCTGGCGGCGGCAATTTAGGTTCGTCAGCTTTGCCGCCGGTTAGCAAGATTCGCATATAGTCCCAACCGTTGCGGAAGACAACTTCAATAATGTCTCGCTGCCGTGAAGTTGTTTGCGTTAAAGAAAACATAGTGAGCAATGTTAGTAGGTCGTACTTAGTGGTTAGTAGAAGGTTCGCCTCCCACTAACCACTAACAACGATAGCTAAAAGCTCATAGCTATTTCACAGCATATTCTCCAAGTTTGGGTCAGCTTGCAGCGTCTGGAGTACCTTCTTAATGTCCTGGGTTCGGTCTTTATTTACAATCAAGGTGACGTTGCGATCGCGCACCACGACGACATCCTCCAAACCAATCGTGACAATCACCTCCGCCTCATCGGTACAGTAGAGAATCGCCCCCCTTGTATCTAGCCCCAAATGGTTAGCCAGCTCCACATTGGGACTGTCCCCTTTGAGCAGCCGTTCAAGGGCATTCCAGTCCCCTAAATCGTCCCAGCCAAAGGACGCGGGTAGTACATAGGCTAGCTGAGTCTTCTCCATCAAAGCGTAGTCGATGCTTTTCTTCGGCAAATCCGCATAGGCAGCTGCGCCCTTTTCTTCCAAAGGACAGATGATTTCTGGCGCGTGGGTGCGGAGTTCCTCTAAGACAACTCCAGCCCTGAAAATAAACATCCCGCTGTTCCATGTGTAGGGGCACCCCTCATAATTGCCCTTACGTGTTGCCAGAAACGACTCCGCTGTCTGCCGATCCGGCTTTTCCGTGAAGCGGTTCACGCGGTAAACTGGCAATCCTCCAAACGTGCCCGTCTGTTCGCCTTGCTCAATATACCCATAGCCAGTAGATGGATAACCCGGAGTAATCCCCAGCGTTACAATAGACGCCTCCGATGCCGCTAGTTGAGCAGCGGCATCCAGGTTGTTTTGAAAAGTCAACTCATCTCCAATCCAGTGATCAGCTGGGAAGAAGCCAATTACGGCGTCCTCGCCATAGCGCCGCGATACCTCAAGCGTAGCCCAGGTAACGGCCGGCGCTGTATCGCGCCCTTCAGGCTCTATGAGCAAGTTTTCCACCGGCAGATCAGGCAGTTGTTCGCGTACTCCCTCAGCTAACTGGGCAGAAGTCACCACCCACAGGGGAAAAGGCAGTGTCAGCAGCCGGTCAGCTGTTGCTTGCAGCAGGCTCTTGCCACTGCCATCTAGACATAAAAACTGCTTGGGTCGATTTTTGCGACTCAGGGGCCAGAACCTTTCCCCTTTGCCACCTGCAAGAATAACGGGTATTAAGGATTGATTCACTGCTTGCTAGAGGCCTCCTAGATGCATTACATGCTTTTGTCTGACAAAAGCTCAAGATATAATCCAGCTTGATATTAAATCTACAGATATATGCAGACTGCCGTCATTGGGGTGAGGTGAACGTGGAAGAAGGCGTCGAACAGTCTGGAGCGGGTCTTGGAACCGAAGCGTCCAAAGATTCTGACAATTCTCAGCTGACGTCCGGTAAGGGCGTGGTTAATGGTACATCGGCTATGTACGGGCAAAATAACCCAACCCGTACACCGCCGCAGCGGGGTGTAGGGGCAATGTTCTTGCACAAGTTTAGAGACGCGAAATTTGGCGTTTCTACAGTCCGGTGGGTTTTCTGGGGAGCTGCCTTTGTCTTCACGGCGGCGGTTTCTGCTACGGTAGGGGCGACAGTGGCGCTGATGACACCATTGTCGCCTCTAATCGCCCCCCAACATCAAGGAAACGAGCAAAAGGGGGATTTGTCACATTTCGATTTTCAGTACCGTCTGGCGCGACCAGTGAACATTCTGGTGATGGGGATTGACCGTGTATTGAATGTCCCAGACAACTCACCGAAAAAGTTCACAGGTAACAGCGATACGATGCTGCTCTTGCGGCTAGACTCCACGGCTCGTTCGGTGAATATGCTTTCAATTCCACGCGATACCCGTGTGGAAATTCCGGGGGCGGGTATGGATAAAATTAACAACGCCAATGTTACTGGGGGGGCCAGCTTGGCGGCACGAGTTGTCAGCCGCACCCTGAATAATGTGCCGATTGACAGGTACGTCCGGATCACCACCGGTGCCTTTCGCGAACTGGTGGATCTAGTGGGGGGGGTTGAAGTGTTTGTTCCTTACCCGATGAATTATGTGGACAAAACTCAGAATCTGAACATTCATCTCGACCAGGGGTGGCAAACCTTGAATGGAGACCAGGCTGAGCAGTTTGCCCGGTTCCGCCATGACCAGTACGGCGATATTGGTCGAGTACAGCGGCAGCAAGCACTCCTCAAGGCGTTGCGACAGCGTCTCCAGACTCCAGCGGTTCTGCCTCGTCTGCCCCAAATGATCCAAGTGATGGAAAAATACGTTGACACTAACCTCAGCCTGGAAGAAATGCTGGCATTGGTAAACTTCGGTCTCGGACTGAATCAAGATGACTTCAAAATGGTGCTGTTACCTGGTAGATTCAGCACTCCCGGCGAGTACGCCGCCAGCTATTGGATTATGGATACTGTTGCCAAAGACAGGATCGCACGCGAATATTTCGACCGAAGCTCAATTAAAGCCTCATCAGGCGTCAGTCGTTCCCCCAGTGAGCTGCGAATTGCCATTCAAAACGCCTCTAGTCAGCCGGAACTGAGTCAGCGCGTTGCCGACGATCTTAAGCGAAAGGGCTTCTCATATGTATACATTGTCAAGGATTGGCCAGATCCGCAGCGCCAAACCGAGATTATTGTGGAGCAAGGTGATACAAAAGCAGCGATCGCCCTTAAAAAAGTGCTGGGTAAGGGCAAAGTTGAAGCGGCTTCTACTGGTGATATCAGGTCTGACCTAACAATTCGACTGGGCGAAGATTCGATTGTTAGTAAGTAAGCTAATTCTACTGTGCGTGGTTAGAAAGATAGCTTTAGCGTTGGGATTGTTAGTAGTTAGTAGTTAGCTGTTAGCCGTTAATAGACGCTATTTCTGCTAACTACTCACTACTAAAACAGAGAAGTTTGACAAAATGTTTCTAGAGAAATAGCCAGAATTTATAAATATTAAAGTATAATATTTAGCTTAACCATGCCATCAATATCCTTAACGTTTGCGAAGCGTTCCTGAAGGGTAGGCTTACTGCTTTTAGCATTGGAGGGAGAGTAAGACCCCATAGGGGTATACGCAAACTCTTTCAGAGGGAATTTCCGTTCGCCTTCGCGATCGCGCAGCGCATTGAAGTTGGAAATCCGCACGAAGAAAGCCAGCGCCATGAGCGTTGGGTAGTTCACAAGGCCCATGCAACCACTTACCACCAAAGCTATTAAAATTCTTCTTTTGCGTTTGCTGGGCGTGATTTTACTCCTAGCTTTAGCATGGCTTTGGGTGATGTTGAGTGCCACTCCCGCCATTGCTTAGGATGCCGCTAATCTGGCTTGAGCTAACTGCGCGACTGGCTCCCAGTTGAGGATGTCCTGTAGTAATGCCTGATAGCCTGTCACATTAGGATGGAGACCATCTTCACATAGTTGCTTTTGCCACCAACCAGCACCCCGCTTTAACCAAAGATCAAAAATATCCAGGTAGGGAATCTGATGCGCCTGACAGGCTAACCGTGTGGCTTCTTTGTAGCGGTATTGATCGGCATGATTGAAGTGAAAACAATCCAAAAATGGCATTTTCGCTTCATTCACTGGCACCATACCCACAAATAGCACCGGAATTTGCCGTTGCGATCGCGTATCGTTAAGCCCTTGTTGAAATGTAGCGTGTTGCATAGCAACGCATAGGTTTAGTAGGGAGGCTAGTTCCGCCTTGAACACCTCAAAGTCCGTATAATGACGCCCGTCGGGACGTCCTAACCTAGCCGAATCATTAACTCCCACCGACAGCATAATCACATCTGGCACGCGATTTTTCAGTTCACCCCGATGGCGAAACTCCTGCTCTAATCGCCCTCCTACTTGCTTGAGGCCATCACCCCGAACACCTAGGTTGTATACCACATGTCCGGGGCTACCAGGCATCATCCACTGCCGTCGCAGTCGCTCTACCCAGCCGCCTCCTTCGGGATCGCCAAATCCATAGACAATGCTGTCTCCCAGTACAACGATCTTCAGGGGATGACAATTTGCTTGATATAACGGGTTAAAAGCTGGGGCGACAAGTGTTTGCATGGACAATAACGCTCAGGCAGATACTTTACTAAAGTAGACACAATGATAAGAATCTACATAATAATGAATTTTACCGCCATAGCTAAACATGGGGAATCTCTGCCTCGTCAGTTAAACTAGAGGATGCCATGCAAAATCAGGAAATTATATGCTTCATAGGCGTTCCCAGTATGACTCGACTCAGATTATCCACCGTTCTGAGCAGCTAGTTAGTGCAGCCTCTAATCGCTACCGGATTACGGTTCAAGTCTCGAATCGTGCTAAGCGTCGGCGCTATGAAGATTTTGAAAATATCGATGACCCAATGATGAAGCCAGTGATGCGGGCGATTATTGAGATGTCGGATGAGCTGACGCAACCGGAAATTATTGGTGACTAAGCCTAGTCTGAGTTTAGTGTAACGTTGGCAACGAACCCGTCAACCAATGCAAGGATTTTGGATTGACCCCGACCACCAGGATCGGGACTTGGGTATTTTAGATTTGTTGGGTCCATAATTCGGCGGGGCATGAACCCAAAATGTCTTTTAATCCAAAATCCAAAATCTAAAATCTAAAATTGAAGCGTCAATCTCGTTGGAGCCTGAATCGCTATTTCATGGAGCGTCTCATCAAGAGTGGAGTGGGCTGGCGTATCGGCTGGAATCCTCAAGCAGCTGAATATAAAGGTTTAGTGGCTGGAGACGCTTGGGCGATTGAACTGAGTGAGGCAGAGTTGAATGACTTTTGCCGATTGTTGGCTCAGCTGAGCGAGACAATGAACCAAATGGCTGCGGAATTGATGGATGAAGAGAAAATCGCCTGTGAAGCAGAAAGCGATTTTCTCTGGATGGAAGTAAAGGGCTATCCCCACGCCTATAGCCTTCGCTTTATCCTCAACACAGGACGTAGGTGTGAAGGCAGCTGGCCTGAGTCGGCGGTTCCGGGTTTGGTCCAGGCAGCTCAGGTACTTAAGGTTTTTTGAACGGAACTTACGCATTTTGACAAAAGCAGGAGTAAGTCATTTGATGCAAGGATAATGGAATTGTCCCCACCATACCGAAGCCGGAGGCTTGAAACCTATACGTGTTTTTGGTCATGTTGATTTAACGGCTGCGCTTTGTTGTGTTATACTAAATGAGCTTGTCGGGGTGTAGCGCAGCTTGGTAGCGCACTTGCTTGGGGTGCAAGGGGTCGTGGGTTCGAATCCCGCCACTCCGATTTGTTGCGAATCAGATTAAATGGAAAGTCCATCAATCTTTTAAATGGGTTGGTGGGCTTTCTTTTTTAAGGGGACTGGGGGCTAGGAGGATCTCAAAAGGGAACCGTTGACCCTCCAAATGTCCAAAATTATAATTATTAGGACAATCGGCATCACCCCCATGCACGGATGGTAGAGACCCGCTGGCAGGGTGCCTCTACTTTCTGAAGGATTGCTAAAAGCTAATTGCTAATTGCTATATTTTTTTCCTGTTTGGCATGAGCAATCCAAAATCCAAAATTGACCTGATATCTGACCCTCAGCTGCTAAGCGATCCATTTCTGCAACTACCGACCGAGACTTCTGTGCGGGTGGTTTGGTTTACTGAGTTTGCAGGTTCCAGCCATAGCGTCACTTACGGCACAGATCTCAATCAAATTGCCACTGCGACAACTACCAAACTCAGCCGCACTCGGGAAGACCAAACATCAAGAGTGGGAAACCAAACCCAGAACGGCCAGGTTTACAATCAGCTGGCAAGACGGGACATCTGGCGTCATGAGGCGGAAGTTAATGGGCTGAACCCTAGCAAGCGTATTCCTTATCGAGTGACGAGTGTCCGGGAAGATGGTAAGACGGTGAGCAGTGAGGTGTTTAGTCTTGCACCTAAGCCAACGCCGGGAACGCCGCTAAAAATATTGCTGACATCCGACCACCAGCTGTTGCCGATGGTATCAGCAAACCTTCAGAAGGTGGTGGAGACTGTTGGGCGAGTGGATGCCGTTTTCCATGCTGGTGATTTGGTTAATGTTCCGGATCGCGCTTCCGAGTGGTTCGACGATAACCGTGGGGGTGCTTTCTTCCCTTGCCTTCAAGGTCGCGCCAGCTATGAATTAGATAAGAACGGCGTTAAAACAATTTACACTGGAGGCGAGTTAATTCAACACGCCCCAATGTTTACAGCGATCGGCAACCATGAGGTGATGGGTCGCTTTTCGATGGACAGCGGCTTGAACAACCAGTTGAATGATGCCTTCCCCCGTTCGGCTGCCCAGCGTATTTATAATGTATACGCCAACCTGTTGAACCCCAATGACGATCCGATGGTGCGTGCAGCTTGGTTAAAAGACAATTCCTTGAATGTTGATACATACGAGGAGATTTTTACCTTACCTCAGAGCAGTCAGGGGGGGAAACAGTATTATGCCGTAACCTTCGGTGATATCCGTTTGGTGGTTTTATACGTTACGAATTTCTGGGGGAAGCCTAACCTTGATGCTAGCATCCGGGGAAGATACCGCGAACGAGAGCAAGACTTGAACAACCCCCTGAAGTGGGGATATGGACAGCATATATTTGAGCCAATTGCCCAGGGTAGCGAGCAGTACCTATGGTTGCAGGAAGAACTTAGTAGTTCAAATTTTAAGCAGGCGAAGTATAAGGTTGTAATGTTACATCACCCGCCACATACCTTAGGCGGCAATATTGTTCCTGCTTATACCGATCCGGTGCAAGTAATTGAACGCTATGCAGATGGCAGCATTAAGGCGGTTGGTTATGAGTACCCAAAAGAGGCAGATTACATTATTCGCGACGTGGAGCCACTGCTAGAGGCTGCTGGCGTGCAGTTGGTGTTGTTCGGGCATTCGCATTTGTGGAACCGCTTTGTTAGCCCTGGCGGGATACAGTTTTTAGAAACTTCTAATGTGGGCAACTCGTTTGGTGCTGCTATTGGCGATAGCTGCGCTTCCGCGCAAAGCGCGGTTCGCAAGCGACCTGTGCCAACTGGATATAAAGAAGAGTATGCAGAAACCGGCGATCCGAATGGGTTGAAGCCTGTGGTGCCGACTATTGCACCGCTAATAGGTGAAGATGGCAAGCCGTTGCCTTATGTGGCGAGTAATGACATTACTGTGTTCAGTATCTTGGATACGGGGGCTGGAACGGTGAGCAGTTACCGCTTTGATACGGCGGAAAATTCAGATGTGGTGCAGTTTGATAAGTTTAAGCTCAGATAAAGAGCGATCGCTGCCGCCCGTTTTTGTTTTTTTGTTAGTTGGATGTGGAAAATAACTACTAACAGCTAACGTGAAATACCCAGAATAGATGGCGATTGATGAGCTTAACCTGTTTTTAAACAAACGCATAGCAATCTATTCTTTGCTTGTTAACGAAGTAAATGAGCGTGGCGGAAATCGAGTAATACGCCAGTGCAATTGAAGAATCGGACACGATATGGAGCCATATCAAACTTGGCTTCCAGAGGCAGCAATGTCCATGAGGAATAAATAATTCTGAACCCAAAAAGTTAGGTAAAAATTCTCACATGAATTTTCCTATCTGTTACTAATTACTATTAAGGGCGGTAGCCTTACATCATAAAATATGAGCCAATATTTTCCCTCTCCAGGTAGATGATTAGCAATTTGGGTGTTTATTAATAAAGGGCGATCGCTAGGCTAGGGCTTTCTAGCCTAGCTCCGTGCAACACATCGCCCTATTTATAATCTACTCAGCAAATTGTAAAGTTGTGTTGCAACCATTTGAAAAAGATTGAGAAATACCGCAAAACTGAATCAAAGCCTTATCCTTAACATTTAATAAATGTTGCGAGAAATATCATGGAAAAGTTACAAAGGTTTCGGATGGTCTCCACTCTCACGTTTGGAGATATCTACGGTCAAATCATCATTTGGTTAATCGTCATTTTCATTAGTCTCGCCTCTGCACTCTCCTTGTGGAGTACCGCTCGCCATATCTATGCTTTAGCGACTGTAGGGCTAATTTTGGTGCTGTCTCTGCCCTTCTTGCTCTTTGCCTTCGTCACCACGCTGCTGAACCACATTGAGTTTGCTCCCCTAGAGGAAAATCAAACAACTCGGACAAGCCCTGTAAATGCGCCCATGGCCAACCAAGAAACCCGTCCCAGTACCCAGGTGGGTAGCTATGGGACAAATGCTTGAACGTTGTACTCCACAGGAGAAGGGTTCACGTATAGTCACCAATAAAGCTGCTGATTTGCAGTCCTCTTCTTATGTTCCGCCAGCGTTCCCTGTAACTTTCAACCCCCTCATAACCTACAACTCTTCAAGAAACGATTTTCTAAAGAACAGGACTTACGCACTGAAAACCTGAAGCCTCGATCCCCCCTAACCCCCCTTAAAAAGGGGGGAACCTTGATTAGTCCCCTTTTTAATTTGGTTGGGGGATATTTTCTCCCTAAGTTCTAAAGAACTTCCCTGGTGTATGGCGGGGAAGTTTTTGTTTGCGTCAGCATAGATATAGGAATTCCCAATATCTAACCAAAAATGCTAGAACACGACGTCATCATTGTGGGCGGTGGATTAGCCGGGTGTCGCGCTGCCTTAGAGATTGCCCGTACTGACCCCAGCCTGAGTATAGCTTTGGTTGCCAAAACTCACCCGATTCGTTCTCACTCGGTTGCTGCCCAAGGGGGAATGGCGGCAACGCTGAAAAATGTTGATGTGGAAGACAGTTGGGAAGCCCATGCCTTTGACACTGTTAAGGGTTCTGACTACCTGGCAGACCAAGATGCTGTAGAAATTCTCACCCGCGAAGCGCCAGATGTGGTAATTGACCTGGAACACATGGGCGTTTTGTTCTCCCGGTTACCGGATGGTCGCATTGCCCAACGTGCTTTTGGTGGACATTCTCATCAGCGCACCTGCTACGCAGCAGATAAAACGGGTCATGCCATCTTGCACGAATTGGTCAACAACCTCCGGCGTCACGGCGTCCACATCTACGATGAGTGGTACGTTATGCAGCTGATTTTGGAAGATGCCCAAGCAAAAGGGGTCGTGGTTTACAAAATCCTGGATGGGCAGATTGAGGTGGTTCGGGCTAAGGCGGTGATGTTTGCCACCGGGGGTTATGGGCGAGTTTACAACACCACGTCCAATGACTATGCCTCGACTGGGGATGGTTTGGCGATGTCAGCGCTGGCGGGTGTGCCGTTGGAGGATATGGAGTTTGTGCAGTTTCATCCTACTGGCTTGTATCCGGTGGGGGTGTTGATTTCTGAGGCTGTGCGCGGCGAGGGTGCTTATTTAATTAATAGTGAGGGCGATCGCTTTATGGCAAACTACGCCCCTAGCAGGATGGAACTGGCACCCCGTGATATTACTTCTCGTGCGATCGCCCTGGAAATTGCTGCGGGTCGTGGTATTCATCCTGATGGCAGCGCGGGTGGCCCCTTTGTCTATCTGGACTTGCGCCACATGGGGCGAGAAAAAATTATGAGCCGCGTTCCCTTCGCTTGGGAAGAAGCACACCGACTGGTGGGCATTGATGCTGTAAATCAACCTATGCCCGTGCGCCCCACAATCCACTATTCAATGGGCGGTATTCCTACAAATACGGATGGTCAGGTGCGTAGTAGTCCAGAAAATTTGATTGATGGCTTCTTTGCGGCTGGGGAAGCTGCTTGTGTTTCAGTTCATGGTGCTAATCGACTTGGTAGTAATTCCCTGCTGGAGTGCGTTGTTTATGGGCGTAGAACTGGAAGTGCGATCGCGCAATTTATCCAAAACCGCAAGTTGCCACAAGTGGATGAGCAACGCTACCTAACAGCAGCCCAGCAACAAATTCAAGCGCTACTCGACCAACCTGGAACCACTCGAATTAATAACCTACGTCAAGCCTTCCAAGACGGCATGACAGACTATTGTGGCGTATTTCGCACCGAAGAATTAATGCGCCAAGGTTTGGAACAGTTGCAACAACTGCAACAACAGTACCAGCAAATATATTTAGATGACAAAGGTAAACTCTGGAATACTGAAATCATCGAAGCGCTAGAACTACGCAATTTGATGATTGTGGGGCAGTTAATTCTGACATCAGCTCTACATCGGCAAGAAAGCCGGGGGGCGCATTGCCGCCAAGATTATCCGCATCGAGATGATACCAATTTTCTTAAGCACACGCTGGCTTACTATTCACCCGCTGGCATTGATCTGAAGTATCTACCCGTGACTATTACAATGTTTGAGCCACAAGAGAGGAAGTATTGAAAATAAAACTGCCTAAGACTTTTGTTGCGGTTACACTAACTTAGAGCTTGCACTCCTTCGCCCACAGGTTCTCATCCTAGGGCCAAACAAATCTTCGTCCGCTTGCGTGGACTAAAAGAAAATAAAGGATTTTGGAGTCTGCGTAGGCAGGCTTTGTACGCGCGAACCCCACCCTTTAGCAGGGCTAATTCATTGTCAAAGGAGAAAAATATGGGTAGCTAGAAGGTGGCTTACACTAAATCTTTTA
>JAESFH010000182.1_pt1 | contig 40289 bp, 37 predicted proteins | sample 9269381 | NCBI WGS metagenome assembly JAESFH01 (sample SAMN14504062, study PRJNA617094) | algae metagenome | isolation source: Aphanothece sp. CMT-3BRIN-NPC111 and co-occurring heterotrophs from well... | place: USA: Clark Mountains Wilderness, California | collected 2010-04-18
GATTAGGGTTATCTGTAATTTTAAAAACTACCTGGTATGGCTGATCTTTAACATGTTCACATTGTGTTTTCCATTGGAACTTAAGTTGAGCGGGTGGAACAGAGGGTTGAAAAATTGCAGGGTCAGGGGTATAGGTAGCAGCTGCCGAAGCAAAATTAAAGATCTCCGAGTATGCTTCAATTTTTACATTATCATTATCGGGATCTATTCCAAAAATTGTAGCATCTAATGTAGTTCCGGCTTCAACACAAACATCTTCTGGCACAATCAGGTCTGGCCTTTCATTATCGCAGTCTTCAATAATAATCTGCATGTCACGTCGTACAAAACCCATGTTCTTCCAGGTGCCATCCAGGTTTCTCCATTCTCTAATGACAAAAGCAATATTATATTCACCCGCGGAGCCAGGAGCATCCCAGGTTATGGTTCCTGTGACCGGATTTATGTTAAAGGTAGGCGGGCCGGTGCTAAGTTCATTTGCAGCATTGTAGTTTGTATAGAACTGAGGATTATTAGGATCTCTGTAGTTGACAACAGTAGTCTCACGTTCACGGAATGGAATAACCATTTCATAAGAAAGACTATCTCCATCTAAATCAAACGCTCCAGGATTATGAAACCAGGCAACACCTGTACATCCCCTATCAATAGGTGGAACTGCAAGTGTTGGTGTATTTTCATTACAACCGAAAAAAGGATCTGCTATAATCTGTGATTCAATATAGAATTTCGTCTGATCAGGATTGCTGATGTTTACTACTTCCGAATTGCGATTAGGTTCAGTGTAGCTAATTGTATAAGTAGAATTGCCTGAATAAGTGTGATGAGTTTTATAAGATGCAGTTCCCATATTCTCTCCAAGATCAGGTCTCGGCTTATTTTCAATAGGCTCAAGAGAAATTCCAGGAGTACCATCATTATCAGGATCACTGCCATCACCAAAATCAAGAATACCATCACTGCCAAATAACACTGGGCCTCCAGTATCAGTAAAAACAGTAATTGTAATCCAGAACTTTAAACTATTGCAGGCATCTCTTGTCACGGTTATTTCTCCTGCACGCAGGTGTGTAGCTCTTGCAGAGAAGGCTAAAAGGAATAATAATATTATTGATAAGTATAATGTTTTATACAGAGGAGGTCTTTGCAATATTATCATGAGCGTGATAGTAATACAGTGAATAGATAAAATCGGATTCTATGCACAATGAGTAACGATACTATTGCAGCATTAGTCTGGAAGCGACAAAATACTTTTTAAAATGTCAAGATATTACAAGCTGCTCCTAATTTGTATTCACGAATTAATCAATCAGAGGCAGCACAAGGAAAAGTGCTCATCCGCACTTATTATACCGGCAGTCGGGGAATTATTATAAAGCGAGGTTGATTTAGAACTAGGTTGTATTAAGTTGCGTATAGCTTCGCTGCAGCTTAATCTAAAAGCTGACTTCTAAACTTCGAACTAGACTCGGAACTCGCAACTAAGAACTTCGAACTACTCCCCCTCTCCTCGATACCACTTGTAGACCTCTGCCAGTCCACCTTTAAAAAGAACAGTAGGCTTATATCCAAGAAGATTTTGAATTTTTGAGATGTCGGCCTTAGAGTGTTTCACATCCCCAGGTCTTTCAGGCCCATGAACAGCATCAATATTTTTCCCAGAGACGTCTTTCAAAATAGACACCATTTCATTCAGCGTTGTTTGCTCACCACAGGCAACGTTGTAAACTTCATTTAATGCTTGAGCATTATCAGAAAACAGCGCAAGTACATTTGCTTGCACTGCATTATCTACATAAGTAAAATCACGACTATGAGAGCCATCACCATTAATGACAGGCTCACGGCCTTCAAGGAATGCTTTGCAAAATAAAGGTATTACCGCAGCATAAGCATTGTCCGGACTTTGCTTTGGTCCGAAGACGTTGAAGTATCGGAGACCTACATAATCGAGACCATAAGTTTTCTTAAATACATCAGCATAAAGTTCTACCGCGAACTTCGTAATCGCATAAGGACTTAAAGGTCGACCGATGCGCTCTTCCTTTTTAGGAAGATCAGGACTATCACCATAAGTGCTAGAAGAACATGCAAGAATAACTCTGCTAATACCGTTTTGTACAGCAGCAAACATAATATTTACGGTGCCATCAATATTAACTTTAGTACTAAGCATGGGATCTTTGATGGATCTTGGAACCGAACCCAATGCCGCCTGATGAGATATTAAGTGAAAGCCTTTTGTATGCTCAAGCATGGCCTCATAATCGCAAATATCAGCTTCTATAAAATCGAATTTTGGATTGCCTATGAACTCCTCAATGTTATGCTTATATCCATTCGATAAGTCGTCAATCACCCTTACTTTTTCAACACGTTTGTCCTTTAAAAGTTTCTCGGTAAGATTTGAGCCAATGAATCCGGCTCCACCAGTAATAATTATGCGTTTTCCTGCCATGGGTATTAACAATAGAACGCAAACTTAATAAAATAATATCAGGCAATTAGTGGACGAGAAAATAAGGATTCAATAGATTAGGTTTGTTGTATTGCAACTCACTATTTTTTCCGTTCTCCAAAACACGTAAACCCACAGCATTTACAATTGCGTGTGCGGCAGCGGTGTCCCATTCCATTGTTGGCGCAAATCGCGGATATACATCAGCCTTACCTTCGGCAACCAACGTGAATTTTAAGCTGCTTCCTTTGGAAACTAAAATCGGATCTCTAAGATTATCGATAAAGGTTTGTGTATCATCATTCATGTGTGACCGTGATGCAACCACGCGAACTCCGCTTTGTTTTAGATCAATTGACGCTCTACCTTTCAACGTGTTTGTAAGTCCTTCCTTTTTAAGAAATGCACCCTCACCCTTTGCAGCATAAAATACTTCACCAGTAACAGGTACAGCAACAACACCAAGAACAGGAATGCCATTATGGATCAATGCTATATTTACTGTAAAGTCTCCATTCTTCTTGATAAATTCCTTTGTTCCATCAAGTGGATCTACCATCCAGAAATACTCCCACTGTTTACGCTCTTCATAAGGAATACTTTTTCCTTCTTCACTTAGAATAGGTATTCCAGTAGCCTGAAGCATATTCGCGATAACATCATGTGCGCGCTTGTCTGCAATGGTAAGCGGTGAATGGTCACCCTTTGCTTCTGCCTGAAAATCATTAGAATGATATACTTCCAGTATCTCTTTACTTGCCACTTCGGCAGCTTGTATCGCTATTGGTAATAAATCTTTTAAGTTCAATGTTTAAGTTTTATTCCGTTTCAAGTCTAAGCTTAAATTTTTGGTTCAACTTTGTAATCGCCACCCTGCTAGGTCCAGCAACTAGTATCGACGTCTAGCAACAAGTTAAACGATCATCCCCGCAGCAACAGTCTCGTTTGTTCCTTCATCAACAAGAATCAAACTTCCCGTAATACGATTCTTTCTATAGCTATCAAAAAACAACGGCTGGGCTGTTCTAATCTTCACACGCGCAATATCATTCATGCCTAATTGCTGAATGCCTTCCAACCTTTGAAGGGTGCTGATATCAAGTTTATATTGAATTTCTTTTAATACTCCCCTTACCTCACGGGTGGTATGCTTCACATAAAACTTGGTATTGAGACTAACAGGGCGTTGCGTCATCCAGCATAACATCACATCAATATCCTGGTCTGCTGCTGGATGATTATTCGGTTTGGAAATTATATCTCCCCTGCTAATATCGATCTCATCTTGTAAGGTAATGGTCACTGACATTGGAGCGAACGCTTCATCAATTTGTTCTCCACCAAAATCAATACTTTTTATTTTTGAATTGAAACCAGATGGCAGTACAAGCACATCATCACCCGGCCTGAAGATACCGCCTGCGATACGTCCTGCATATCCACGATAGTCGTGATATTCTTTAGACTGCGGCCTCACGACATACTGAACCGGAAAACGGCTGTCAATATGATTGTAATCACTTTCGATGTGAACAGTCTCAAGCATGTGCATCAAAGTAGCACCTTGATACCATTGCGTTCTTTCAGAGCGATTAACGACATTGTCTCCGGCAAGGGCACTAATCGGCACAAACTGTACATCAGAAATTTCAAGCTTCGAGGAGAATGCTTTATAATCCTCAACGATCTTATCATAGACAACTTCATCATAATTCACAAGATCCATCTTGTTCACACAAACAATAATGTGTGGGATTTTCAGAAGTGAAGCAATATAAGAATGTCTAAAAGTCTGTTCAACGAGACCCTTACGCGCATCGATCAAAATCAACGCTAGATTAGCGGTAGATGCCCCGGTAACCATGTTGCGTGTATATTGAATATGCCCCGGTGTATCGGCTATGATAAATTTTCTTTTTGGCGTAGCAAAATAACGGTAAGCAACATCAATGGTTATTCCTTGCTCACGCTCAGATTTTAACCCATCAGTAAGCAATGAAAGATCTACGTAATCAAAACCTTTCTTCGCACTCGACGCCTCTACGGCTTCGAGCTGATCTTCAAAGATAGATTTACTATCATATAAAAGCCTTCCTATTAAAGTACTCTTTCCATCATCTACACTGCCTGCAGTGGTGAAGCGGAGGAGTTGGTTATTTAAGTTATTTGACATTTCTTTCTTTATCAAAAATTCCATTATTATGAACCTAACGCTACGGTTAATTCTAAACCAAAACTTGACTCTAGCGGAAACTAAAAATACCCCGACTTCTTCCTATCCTCCATTGCCGTCTCAGAGCGTTTATCATCGGCGCGTGTTCCTCTCTCAGTCTTACGGGATGATGCTACTTCTTCGATAATTTTTTCCAGCGTATCAGCATCTGATTCAACGGCACCTGTGATGGGCATATCGCCACACGTTCTGAATCTGACAATTTTCTTTTCTGGCACTTCTCCGGGTTTCAATTTCAGCCATGGTGAAGTTGAAAGGATTGCTCCATCACGTGTGATCACTTCTCTTTCATGTGAAAAGTAAAGTTTTGGAATAGGAATATTTTCAGCATAGATATATTGCCACACATCCATCTCAGTCCAGTTTGAAATCGGGAACACCCGGAAGTGTTCACCCATGTGCTTACGTCCATTAAAAATATTCCACAACTCCGGACGTTGATTTTTTGGATCCCACTGACCAAATTCATCGCGATGAGAAAAGAAACGTTCTTTTGCACGAGCTTTTTCTTCATCACGTCTGGCACCACCCATGGCAGCATCATATTTATTTTTTTCGATCGTATCCAGCAATGTTACAGTTTGCAAGGCATTACGACTGGCATTCCAGCCTGATTCTTCTTTTGCACGGCCTTTGTCGATACTTTCTTGCACGGAACCTACAACTAACCGAACACCGAGTTCATTGATAAGCCAGTCTCTATATTCCATTGTTTCAGGAAAATTATGACCTGTATCAATATGCACCAGTGGAAAAGGAATTTTTGCAGGGTGAAATGCTTTGCGGGACAGATAAGCAAGAACAATTGAATCCTTGCCTCCGGAGAAAAGTAATGCAGGGTTCTCAAATTGTGCTACTACTTCCCTGATCACATATACTGCTTCTGCTTCTAATTCCTTAAGATGACTTAAATAATATTGATTCATATCTTTTCTATTGCCAGTATTGCTGTAGCAATTTAAATTTTAAATTTTATTCAATTTGATTTTTGGCTCCACAACGTCCATCAACAGCTTGACCGATTCGGCAACACTGCTTTCATGTGTGTTTATTACTATATCAGATTGCTGTGGAACTTCATACGGTGAATCAATTCCTGTAAAGTTTTTAACTTCACCAGCACGTGCTTTTTTATATAATCCTTTTACGTCTCTTTGTTCACATATTTCTATAGGAGTGTTTACAAACACCTCTATATAATTATGATCTCCAACAATTTTCTTTACTTGTTCCCGATCCGACTGGAAAGGTGAAATAAACGCTGAGAGCACAATAATACCTGCATCCAAAAATAATTTCGATACCTCTCCTATTCTGCGAATATTTTCAACGCGACCTTCATCGGTAAAAGAAAGATCTTTGTTGATCCCCGCCCTGATGTTATCGCCATCGAGAAGATAAGTTTTGAAACCGGAGGCATAAAGCTGCGCTTCCAGTTGAACAGCCAAAGTAGATTTTCCTGAACCTGATAATCCTGTAAACCAAATAAGTTTTGCTTTTTGATTTAGCAAATGCTCACGCTGGTCTAGGCTTACTTTCGTTTGTATTGGATAAATGTTACTTGACATTAAATGAGATTATAAAAATATGATATAAAACCAATGCAAATTAAAACATAAAGAATGGTGAGCGGAGTGCCTACCCGTAGGAAGTCTCTAAAAGTATACCCGCCTGGCCCATAAACCATCAGATTGGTCTGGTATCCAATAGGTGTCATAAAGTCACCAGATGCAGCGTAGGCGATGGCAACAAAAAAGGGAGTATATGGCAAACTCATCTGCTCTGCCATAGACATTGCAATCGGAAAAACAATTGAAACTGCTGCGGCATTTGTTATCAATGCAGTCAGAAAAATCGTTACCATAAATAGCGAAGCAAGTACTGCAACTGGCCCAAATGATTTAACTGAATGTATCAAAGCTTGCGCGATCAAATCCGCAGTACCTGACTTTTCCAGCGCTGTACCTACCGCCAATGAGCACACCAGAATCATCAATAAACTTAGATCTAACTCTTTCCGGATTTCCGCGAGGTTCATTACACCAAAAAAAACAAGCGCGCTAAGAATGACAAGGCAAACATTGAAAAGTGGAAATACATCAACAATTCCGAGTGCAAGTAGTATAAACGACCCCACCCCAAGATATTTAATCCATGTTTTCTGCTTTTCCTTTATGGGCTTAGGAACAGAAAGCAAAAACAAATCTTTTTCATAACCATTTTGTTTGTGATTTCCAGCAAGCAATAATAGGAAGTCCCCACCTGCAAGTTGCGTCTCGCCTACCTTTCCGGAAACACGCTTTCCATCTCTGTGGATAGCTATGATAGAAGCATTAAATCGTTGTCGAAAATTAGAATCCTTAATTCGTCTGCCTACCAACTCCGAATTTGCAGGAATCACTGCATCCACAAAATTGAAACGCTCGTCAATGTCAGACTCCTCCTTCAAAAGGAAAAGACCGTTATCTTCTTTAATAAGTCTGTATATAGATTCCGTATTTCCTGAAAAGAAAAGATTGTCACCCGATTCAAGTATCTCATCAGGCGATACAGGAGAAATGATTTTTTCATCACGAATAATTTCAACAAGAAATACATCCTGAAGATTTCGCAAGCCTGCTTCCTTCACAGTTTTTCCTACCAGCTTCGAATCAATGGAAATTTCAGTTTCAACAATGTATTCTTTAACATTCTCCCTAAGAATATCAATTTCATTGCTATTAGAAGGAAGAAGTTTATATCCAATAAAATAGAGATAAACCCACCCAACAAGTGTTACCATAACACCGAGGTAGAAGAAGTCCTGAAAATTCAAAAGTGGCAAGCCATACTGACCGATCAAACCATTCAACACGAGGTTGGTGGATGTTCCGATCACAGTGATCATCCCTCCTAGAATTGTTGCAAATGACAATGGAATCAAAAACTTTGATGCAGGATTACCGGTTTTTTGCGCCCAGTCTTTTACATAAGGAATCATAAAAGCAACGATGGGTGTATTATTCAGGAATGCTGACATGGAGGATACGGTAAGCATCATTCTTAACAAAAATGCTTTGGGACCTAATCTTGGATTAAAAAGCTTTATAAATAATTCGGTACCGAAAATAAGACGGATGCCCGCAGTAACCAGTACAAGCAAAAAGATGATAATAATTTGGACGTTCGAAAGCCCTTTTAAAATTTCTACTGGTGAGATAATTCCTCCCAGCAATAAGGCTACAGTTGAAATGAAAAATGTAAGCGCGGGATTGAAAATTTCCCTGTATAAAGCAATAACAAGGAATAGAACAACTGATAATACGTAAATCTGTGCGAAAGTTAAACTGACAATTCCCATAGTTAATTCGGGCGCAAATGTAGAACTAAATGAGCAATCAGGAAAAAGGGCATATGGTATGGCATTCGAACGTTTGCGAATTGTTTATTTAAGTTGAAAGATGAAAATCTATGTGAATCTACTTCATTAATTTCCACCATGAATATCCCTATACAAAACTCACACCAGCGGCAGTGAGAGCTCCCAGTACTTCTTTATCATGGCAAGAAATTCCTCCATCTGGTGGAGCGGGATCATGTTGGGCCCATCACTTAATGCCTTTTCAGGATTTGGATGTGTCTCAATAAAAAAACCATCAACGCCTGCTGCTGCTGCTGCCCTGGCAAGAAAAGGTGCAAATTCTCTTTGCCCTCCTGATGAGCCACCTTTGCCACCAGGTTGTTGAACTGAATGTGTTACATCAAAGATCACAGGAGTATACTGGCGCATGATGGGTAAAGAGCGCATGTCGACAACGAGGGTATGATATCCAAAGCTGGCGCCACGTTCAGTTAAAAAAACATTGTTGTTACCTTCTTCTTTTACCTTGTCAACTGCATACTTCATGTCTTCGGGAGCCATGAATTGACCCTTTTTTACTTTTACTGCTTTACCTGTTCTCGCAGCAGCTTTTAGCAGATCAGTTTGCCTACATAAAAATGCTGGTATCTGCAATACATCGGCTACTTCAGCTACCTCGGCACACTGATATGATTCATGTACATCAGTAACGATAGCAACACTAAGATCTTTTTTTACGCGTGCCAGTATTTCCAATCCTCCTTCTTTAGAAGGCCCTCGATAAGAGCCTGATGATGTTCGGTTGGCTTTATCAAAAGAAGATTTAAACACGTACTCAATGTCGAGCTTTTTGCAAATCTCCTTAACCTTGCTGCCCGTTTCCATGCAGATATCGTAACTTTCGGCAGCACATGGTCCGCTAAACAGTACCATTCTGTTAGCACCCAAAGTTATATTTTTAGCAATCTGAACCTTCTCTTTGAACTTCTCCATAGAATTAGTTATTAGAAATTAGACAATAGACATTAGAAACTTGAGAACTAGAAAATTAGAAAGATGCTCACTCCTTTACAATTTTTTCAAGAAGCCCTTTAGAAGCCAGCACCAGGTCTCCAACCTCACGCAGCACTCCTCCACCACCCTTGGCATAGGTGACGAGGTCTACCTGTTCTTTGATGTAATCGAAAGTGTCGGCCGGGCAAACTGTAAAACCTGCAAGACGGAAAACGGGAAGGTCATTGATGTCGTCTCCTATAAAAACAACCTCCTTAGATTTTAATTTATAATGTTTGATGAGCTTTTCAAAAGTTGACGCCTTGTCAATAATACCTTGGTGACAAAAGTCTATCTTTAATTCAGCACACCTGCGAGAAACAGCGGGTGAATCTCTACCTGATATTGCACCCATTATAATACCTGCCTTTTTTAAATAATTGATAATGAGCCCATCCTTCACGTTGAAACTTTTTATCTCTCTACCGGTGTCATCATAATTAATCCTTCCATCAGTTAATACACCGTCTACATCGAAGAAGATGCCTTTTACCAACGATGCTTTCTTTATTTGATCTTTAGAGTATCTAGGCAAAGTAGTTTTAATAATTGTTGAACAAATTTATTGCAATAATGACCGAAAATTAAGGAAAAGCTTTTTACTTTATTAACTTACTTTCCCGACACATGAAAGTTGTAAAATTTTTTATCTCTGTTATCATTACTGCCACGCTAGTTTACCTCCTGGATAATAGCTGGAATATAAAGGGTACACCGTTACCTTCTTTAGGAAGGTTCCTAGATCCTTATCACGGTTTTTGGCAAAACATAGAATCACGTGAATCTCATCCTGCGCAGCAGTTAAAAATAAAAGGCCTTAAAGGTCCAGTAACAGTGGTCTTCGATAGCCTGATGATTCCGCACATCTTTGCTTCAAATAATAAGGACCTTTATATAGCCCAAGGTTACATCACTGCCATGCATCGGTTGTGGCAAATGGAATTCCAAACGCACGCAGCAGCAGGCCGGGTGTCTGAGATCATTTCCAGCGATGCCGTGCTGAATTATGATCGCATGCAAAGAAGATATGGGATGGTTTATGGCGCAAAGAAAGCACTGCAGTACATGGAGGAAGATTCGGTAATTAGTGAAGTAGTGCAAGGGTACACGATCGGCATTAATGAGTATATCAAATCGTTGGAGTATACAGACATGCCCATTGAGTACAAGTTATTGGATTATAGTCCTGAAGCATGGACACCACTAAAATGTGCGCTACTGCTGAAGCATATGGCCCAGACGTTGAACATGGGTGATAAAGATATTGAGATGACAAATGCCTTGAAGTTATTCGGAAAGGAATATGTTGCATTGTTATATCCGGATATGGAGGAGGTTGGAGATCCAATAGTAGAAAATCCGGGAGGATGGAATTTTAAGCCGATTACCCTAGACTCTGTACCACTTGCTGTTCCTGATGAGTATATCAGAATTGAAAAGAAACCAGGAGAAGATCCGACCACAGGAAGTAATAACTGGGCCGTTTCGGGTAGCAAAACAAAAACCGGTGCTCCAATTTTGTGTAATGATCCTCACCTTCAATTGAATCTTCCTTCGATATGGTATGTCGTTCAACTACATGCGCCTGGCATCAACGCGATGGGTGCTTCTTTGCCTGGTGCACCCGGTATTGTTATTGGATTCAATGATTCCATTGCATGGGGTGTAACAAATGCTCAACGCGATCTTGTTGATTGGTATAAAATCACCTACCAAAACAACACGAAAGAAAAATATCTTCTTGACGATGAGTGGATAAAAACTGATAAAGTCATTGAGCCGATAAAGGTGAGAGGCAAAGCCACTTTTAACGACACTGTAACCTATACACATTGGGGACCGGTAGTTTATGAAAAGGGATTTCACGCGGAAGACCAATTGAGCGATTATGCATTCCGTTGGGTAGCGCATGATAAGTCACAAGAAATTATGGCTTTGTACAAATTAAATCGCGCACAGAGCCATGCTGGGTATATGGAGGCAGTATCACACTTCTCTTCTCCTGCGCAAAATTTTGTTTTCGCTTCTGTTTCCGGTGACATTGCTATGCGCATTCAAGGAAAGTTTCCAGTGAGAAGATTAGACGAGGGCAAGTTTGTATTGGACGGAAGCAAGCGTTCAAACGGCTGGCAGGCGTTTATTCCAAATGAACAAAATGTAATGTATAAAAATCCTGAAAGAGGATTCGTAAGTTCAGCAAATCAATATCCTGTTGATAAAACGTACCCATATTATGTTACTGCCACAAATTTTGAAGCGTATCGCAACAGGCGCATCAATGAAGTTCTATCACAATCCACTAGCATTACAGTTGAAGATATGATGAAACTTCAAAGTGACAATTTCAATTTGAAGGCAGCAGAAAGTTTACCTTTCTTTCTTTCGAATTTAGATTCAACCAATTTTTCTGAGAAGGAAAAATCTGCTTTCCATATTTTAAAAACGTGGAAATATAATAATCACGCAAAGTCTATTGGCGCTTCGTATTATGAAGCTTGGTGGGACAATCTATTTCCACTATTGTGGGATGAGTTGAAAAGAGAAGAGGGACTTTCTTCGCCAACTACCTATACTACCATCAAACTCTTGAAAGAAAAACCTGATCTTGAATTTTTCGATATTAAAAGTACCGCAGAAAAAGAAACTGGAGGTGATGTTATTAGAAAAGCGTTTTCTCTTGCGGTGGAAGACATTGAAGAATGGAAAAAGCAACATTCTGATACAGTAACATGGGCAGAATACAAAGACTCGTTCATTGCGCATTTGTTACCTCCAATGAAAGCACTCTCCATTCCGGTAAAGACAGGAGGAAACCATGATATTGTTAACGCACATTCGCGCACGCACGGCCCTTCGTGGCGCATGATTGTCAGTTTAGAAAAAGATGGTGTTAAAGCCTGGGGCACATATCCTGGCGGACAATCTGGAAATCCAGGAAGCAGATATTATAATAATCTTCTTTCAAGATGGGTAAAAGGCGAATACGACCAATTGCTCTTTCTGCAGGAGGCGAAAGCTGCTGACGACATCCTATATTTTACCACAACCCTAAATCCTCAGTAATGAGATTTGCTATTCAGGTTTTACTGATCATGATTTTTTCTTCCATTCTCGAATTGTTGCTTCCCTGGTGGAGCGTTGCTTTCGCTGCCTTTATAGGAGGAGTACTCGTTAATTCAAGATCTAATTTTCTTGCCGGATTTTTTGGCGTTGGATTACTTTGGGCAATAACATCTGTTATTATCGACATTACCGCAAGTTCTGATCTCACCGAACGTGTGGCCTCAGTCTTTATGCTGAATAAACCTTTACTATTCCTTGTCACCGCATTGCTGGGTGGATTGGTAGGAGGTTTTGCTGCGATGGCGGGAGGTGCATTAAGAAAAGAACGAAACAAAGTAAAGTATTACTAAATGCGAAGTGTAATATTCATTCTTTTGATTGGTGTCTTTCAACTTGCTGCACAGGTTAAAGAAGAAGGACTGAGAGAAGTCAATGGGACAAAATTATATGTAACCGTTCGGGGGCAAGGTGAACCCCTTGTTGTTATTCACGGTGGGCCCGGCTTGAATCACAAATACTTTATCAATCACCTCAATGGGCTTGAAGAAAATTTTAAAGTGATTTATTACGATCAACGAGCCAGTGGACTTTCTGCAATTCCTTCAGCAGATTCTATTTCCATAAAATTCCTGATCAATGATCTAGAAACCCTTCGTCAACAATTCAAAATTAAAAAGCTAAACATTCTGTCGCATTCATGGGGAGTTGTGATCGCTTTGCATTATACTTTGGCTAACCCCGGCAACATAAAGAAACTGATTATCAGTAATCCTGCACTGCTGAGTCGCGAGTATGACCAGGTAATTGCCGCCATGCAAAAGAAAAGAATAACTGCCGAAGATAGCCTTGCAAGGGTAGAACTAATGAGCGCAGGAGAAATGGATGTTAAAAAGTACGAGGATTTTTTTCTTCTTAGCTTTAAATCGTCCGCTTATAATCCAAAAAATCTTTTAAAACTTAAATTAGATCTTCAACCAAATTTTGCTGAAGCCAACAAGGCTTTGTTCACCGGTTTGTCAAAAGATCCTGCGCAACAGGTAAACCTTTATAACGAATTAGATAAGCTTAAATTTCCTGTGATGCTAATTCATGCCGAAGCTGATATTGTTCCACCAGCCTCCTTGGAGAAAATGAAAAATAATTTGGATGAACCAACGATTAAGATTTTTGAGAAGAGTGGTCATTTCCCATTTATCGAAGAGAATAAGAAATTCAATGATGAAGTCATTCGTTTTTTAAAAGCTAAATGAAACTGATTAAGCATTAGTCATTGCAACGGCAAAAATACAATTGCAAAAGAACGAGTAGGTGAATTGAATCTCTCTGCATTTAAATGAAGTGCAGAGAGATTTATAGTTAATTGTCTAAAGAAAATTTGATGGGTAGTACCATTTTTACTGCCACGGGAAAGCCACCTTGCTTACCTCCAATCCATCCTGGCAACATTGAAATTACGCGCATTGCTTCCCTATCAAGATCTTTATGCACACCCCTTACAATTGCAACATCTCTTAGCGAGCCATCACCGTTAACAATGAAGCTGACGTAAACAGTACCATCAATATTCATGCGTTTAGGTGCAGAAGAATAATTAATTTTCTTCTTAATAAATTTCATCAACTCAGCATAACCTCCTGCATATTCAGGCATCACTTCAGCAACGAGGATAAAATCAGGAGCTGGCTTAGTTACAGGAACTTCTGTTATTGCTGTTCCTAAACCTGATATTGGAATTTCTGCAGCTACGCCTGTCTCATAGTTTCCAGTACTTGTTGTTACAGCTTCACCAGGAATCAGCGTATCATCGACCTTTTGTGTAGTAACGACAGGGATAGTACTTTTATTAACTATCTTCTCCTGTTTGATCGTTTGTGCTTGTTCTGCCATTTGTTTTTCAAACACTGGAGGGTGGGTTAGTTCTATGACAGGAAATATTGGAAAAGCGCAGACTACATTTGGTCTCTCTCCTTCTTTAAAAAGAGTTGGAAGATTAATAAGAAAAGCTACAATGAGGAGACTGATACCAACCCCCATTAACATTCTACGATAATAGAATCTCCTAAGTGCATAAGCGCCATACTCCTTGTTCCTGTTTTCAAAAACAAGATCATCCCAGTTTTGCAAAACTAAAGCTTTTGTTTCCATAACATTTGAATTTAGGTTTATAGCTTTAAGATGCGAGGCGTAGGATTATTCCATAAAAAAGTCAAGGATTAAAAAGACAGAATTATTTAAAAAAATGTGATTACAATTTTTTCCTGCTTTTGGATAAGTTGAAAATAGATTCAAGACATTCACAAAGTGTATCAAAATGATTTGGTTTAATGAGAAAATCATGCGCACCAAGTTTATAATACTCCTTGATCTCCTTTGTATCAGAAGTAGTTGAATACATGATTACAGGAATCTTTTTAAGGGTATCATTTTTCTTAATTTCAATCAAGCACTCTTTGCCGTTAACAAGAGGCATATTGATATCCAAGAAAATGTAGTCGGGAAGTTGTTGGGTATTCTGAAGATAGGCTAATGCCTCTTCTCCATCCCTGGCAATAATACTTGTTATCGAAGGCTCAATCAGCAAGAGTGCTTCCGCGAAAAGCTCACAATCTTCTGGATCATCATCGGCATAAAAAACAGTCATAAGTCAAAGTTGGAATTTATAACCTTGGCAACAATTAAATTACAATGAAAAACTTTAGAAAGAGGTAAAGTAAGAATCAACGAGCTAATTTTTGAACTCTTATTCGACTGTACTAATGATGAAACTTCATACTTCTACCCTTGCTGCTGATTGGATGGAACATCTTGCTTGAAGGCAACAACATAATTGAGTATTAGAATTTAGTCTTATTTTTTAGGCGGTTTGGTTTGAAGCTTTATATTTGCACTTCATTTCCGGAAAAGCCCTTAATAAGGCAATTTGAATTGTTTTTGGACATGTATTAAGAATAAGATTACAACCGTTGACGATATTCGGAGAGGTGGGTGAGAGGCTTAAACCAGCAGTTTGCTAAACTGTCGTACGCCTTAAAACGTACCGGGGGTTCGAATCCCCCCCTCTCCGCTGTAATTGGATCAGTAGCTCAACTGGATAGAGCAACACCCTTCTAAGGTGTAGGTTCGGGGTTCGAGTCCCTGCTGGTTCACAAAAAAAAGCGTAGTTGAAAGTTTTGTTTGTTGAAATCTTTTAATACTTTCGCGTCCCTTTAGAGGGAAACAGAAAATAAGTTCGGGGTGTAGCACAGTCCGGTAGTGTACCTGGTTTGGGACCAGGGGGTCCCAGGTTCGAATCCTGGCGCCCCGACTTCAAAGCCTCATCGAAAGATGAGGCTTTTCTTTTTTGTATCGACATGGATTGACCTTAACCCATCACGTACGTTATAAAATTGAAGAGACTTAATGATGTTGCTCGACTTGTTGAACAATAAACTTCAGGTAAACCAGGAATAGGAACTCACTTCTTATAATTTAACTATCCTTTCAATTGGTATCTATCTTATAGAACAAGGTAGCGTTCGGGATTTTCACTTCGAAACTGGTACCATGACCTTCGACAGATTCGAAAGAAATATCACCTTCTAATTTTTGTACAACTTCTTTAACGAGATAAAGTCCTAATCCTGAGCCTTTAGATTTTTCTGATACTTTCTCAAATGATTTAAATAATTTCGAATGGTGATCAGCTGATATCCCTTCGCCATTGTCGATTACCTTTACAGTGGCTTCAATTTCATTTGCCCGAATTAAAATATGAATAAAAGGAGTTTCCTGGCCGTAGTTGTGATACTTAATGGCGTTAGAGATCAGGTTTGTTAAAATCATGTAGATACGAGCAGGATCACTAAAGAAATCAATTTTAACCTGCACATCTACATTGAAATTTATTTTTGATGCGCCTTCCATAAACCTCAGCGATTCAATCACTCTCTCTACCTCTAGCTTAAAGTCTATCAGTTGAAGAGAAACCTCTTCTTTATTATTTCTCGAATGATCAAGAATTGTTTTTATAAATCCTGCCATCTGGTGAACATTCCTTCGCATGATATCCAGGTATTCCAACAGCTCGTTTGGATCATTAACTTTTGATGAAATATTAATTAATCCTTCTATAGAAGCCAATGGCGCTTTCAAATCATGCGTCACATGATGAAGGTATTTATCCAACTCATCTTTGCTCTTTAACAGCTGCGCAATTTTATTTTCAAGCTCTTTTTCGCGCTGAAGGACTGCTGTAAATTCAGTTAAAAAACATAAATAGAATTCCGTATTCTCCGTCCATTTTAAAAATAGCGGTATTATGGTTCTTCTATAATATCGCTTCTTTCCATCCTTTTCAAAAGACTCTTCTTCTGAAGAAGATTCGCCCTTGATCATTACATTTTTAAGCTGAAGATATCGGGAGTATGCCTGTGTTCTTGTAATTCTTTTAAATTTTAAAAGGTCGAAATCATTAAGGCCAAGCGCATCAATACAAGATTGTTTATCATTAAAAAAGGCAGGATTGCAATAAATGTATTTGAAGTTTTTATCCAATACAGCAATGCCATAAGGAAGTTGTTCAAGTATGGCCTGGTAGAAAGACTTCTTATGTTTGAAGCGTTCCTTTGATCGCGCATGCAGTTCCTGAATCAATAAATTGACTCCCTTCGCCAACTCTTTCAATTCCTTATTGCCTTCTTTAATAGAAAGATGTCCTAAAGTTTCACCTTGAACCGCATTGTGAATGACTTCAATAATCTCTTCAATTAAATTCTGTTCTTCGTTGAACTTCATAGGGTCTGTTCTATTGCGATTTCAGGGTGGAAGGATATTATTGTAAATACTGCATTTGAATCACATAGGATCTATCACTGATATTGAATTTTGTGCCCAACCCCAAAAATAGCTAATTGAACTGTAATTATGTTAATATAACCGTAACCGGGGCTTTTGTTCCACATCCCCAATTTCCCTTGAAAAATACCAAATTTCTTACATATTACTAACAGGAGTATACTTGTATTTATTTTGTTATTTATTAACTATAACATTTTTTGGCTTTGGATTACGGGAAGTACCATTGTAAAGGTCGAACCCTCGTTCTCTTTACTTGTCGCATAAACGCTTCCACCGTGCCGTTCAATAACTTTTTTTACAATTGCCAGCCCAATTCCTGTCCCCTCGTAAACGCTTCTGTCTTGTAATCTTTTAAAGATTTCGAAAATTATATCTTTATATTGGTTGTTAAATCCTACACCATTATCGATAAAGGAGATTCTGCAAAACTCGCCATTACTGACTTCACGAGAATCAACGGCTTTATCATTTACATATGCTGCATTAATCTTAATAACACATTGTACTCCACTGCGGGAAAACTTAAAAGAATTGCTTAGCAGATTTTGAAAAACCTGCCGCATTTGAGAAGGAATGACTTCCATCTCTGGCATTTCGCTTACTTCAATCACCGGGTTAAGAGGACGTGCAACAGACTCCAAATTTGCAATAGCTTCGCAAATAATGGTATTAAGATTAACTTTTTCAAAAACACCTTCTTTATTGATGGTCGAATAATTCAATAAGTCATTGATTAAAATGCGAAGCCTCGTTGCGGATGATAAGATCTTGTCAAGATTAATCTTCAGCTTCGATTGTTCATTCAAATAGCATTGCATTGCAATGTGCGTGAACGTTTCAATTTTCCTCAATGGCTCCTGCAAATCATGGGAAACAATAAATGCGTACTGTTGCAACATCTTATTGCTTTCCTCAAGTTTTTGATTCGAACTTCTTAATTCCTTTGTTCCATCATCAACCATTTTCTCTAGAAAGACTTCGGCTTCTTTCTCAAACTGATCTCCTCCCTAAGGCTTTTTTCTAAGGCAATAAGCTGCTGCGTTTGTTTCGATAGCCGATAAAACGTTTTGATCTTTATTAATAATATTTCTGGATCATAAGGCTTGACTAAATAGTCGACCATTCCTGTCGTATACTTTTTGCGAATATGTTCATTATTGATTTCCTCATCCGATAGAAAGATGATCGGGATATCCCTCGACTTATTATATCTTAAAATTAATTCTGCAACTTCAAATCCATCTATTCTGGGCATCAGAATATTTAGTATGACCAACGTGTATTGATGCTGCAGTATTTTATTGAGTGCTTCTTTTCCACAGTAAGCAGAATCAACTTCAAATTTCAATTTGTGAGTATTGAAAAGTGAACGAAGAGAAAGTATGTGCTCTCGATTCTGGTCAACGATAAGTATCATGCTGTGATAATGCAGTAACGCCTAAGGTTTATCTTACAAATGAATTGAAGAGCTTGTAATTTTAAGAGGGTCATAGATAACATTTAGTAGCATTCAATTACCTAGAATTGAATGATAGAAAACCTTTTTTTATTGAACTAAGACCATTAAGAAAACATGTTGTTGCTTCTATGTGCCCCTACGACGGTTATCAAACATTTTTGAAACTCTTGTATTGGTTTCAAAACACTAATACTTATTGATGAGGCTACTCAAAAGATTTAGTCAAATATGGTTTTTTTTACTGTATGGAATTTGACAACAAGAAAAAATATTTTAAGTGGTTGAAGAATTCATAAAGTATTAAGAAAGTTCTGATTCCATCAATTCACGGTTTATCCATACTCCTGCCTTCATGCCATTGGCTACAGCAACACTTAAACTACGAATAGGACTACTGTTGTCGCCAGCCGCAAAAACGTGTGCTAGGTTTGTCTTACCAAATTCATTGGCTTTAATCAAGTTGGTTTCACTTAGTTCACACCCTAATTCTGCAGCGATAGAAGAAGACTGTTTAAATGGCACCCTTGCAAAAATTGCGTCCAACGGAAAATTTGATCCCCCTAGCAACGCTATTTTTTTTACTTGTCCCCTCTCCTCCTCTATTTCGTTAATGATGTCTTCAACTATTGCTATGTTCAATTTCTTAATCACTTCTATTTGTGGCAGCGAAAATGAAGATGACCCATTTGTAAAAAGTATTAAGTCTTTACTCCAATGCTGAATGAGCTTTACCAACTCAAACCCTGAATCGCCATTACCAAACAAACCAATCTTTTTATTACGTACTTCAAAACCGTGGCAATAAGGACAATGTAAAACAGAGATTCCCCAACACTCCTTAAAGCCCTTGGTAGCTGGCATCAAGTCCAACACTCCTGTTGCAAGAAGAATCTTTTTCGCTATAAAGCTTTCACCACTTGCTGTCTCTACCACAGCTGTATTTTCTCCCTGGCGAACTGATGTTACTAGGTCGTCTAAAAAAGAAACGGTCGGATACTTTAATACCTGGTCTTTCGCAAGTCTGGCAATTTCAAATGGTTTAGATCCATCATGGGTGATAAAATTATGGGCGTATGGCGTTTGGGAATTGCACGGTTGGCCCGCGTCAATAACTAAAACTTTTCTTAAAGAACGGCCTAGTGTTAAGGCTGCGCTGAGCCCTGCGTAACTTCCTCCTATTACTATAACTTCAAATGATAATGAATTTTTCATTGTAACTGCTGTTTTAAGATGCAACATTGTTGCATATATTATAGTTTCAAGCCAGCTGTTTTTCCTTCTTTAAATTCGCAGACACTTATTTTGAGGTGGAGAGCGTTATTCCTATTCATGCATCCTCCTCAACCCAATATTTGGAAGATTTTTCGTTGTGATGAGAGAAAGAACATCATGTTTTGTTAGTGGTATTGTATAAACTGATCATGAATCGTTACTTGCACTAAACTTTGATTTTGAACTGGTATCGGGAAATAGGAATTACTGAATTTGTTTTTATTGCAGCGTTTCTGCTGCTTTATGTGCTCTATGTTGCAAGGGTAATCCACATCGCGCGGCAGCTTAAAACTTCGTTTACAACTATTTTTTTCAAGCTGGGTATTCGGACGGTTTACTTCGCACTATTTATTGTCGCACTCCTCGGGCCTTCATTTGGTGGTGGCAAAAAAGAAGTAAAGTCGGTTGGAAAAGATATTATGATCTGCGTGGATTTATCTAAATCTATGGACGCTTTTGACATTCAGCCGACCCGTTTAGAGAAAACAAAATTTGAATTAAAAAGACTAATTTCTTCCTTCAGCTCGGATCGTATTGGCGTCATCATTTTTGGATCTGAAGCATTTATGCAATGTCCCCTCACGTATGATCAAAACGCGCTCAGTTTATTTATTGAGACAATGAATACAGGGCTTGTTCCTGCTTCTGGTACCGATTTTGGTCCACCCCTCCGAATGGCCCTTCAAAAGATGACAGATGAAGAAGTGAAGTCTGGCCAAACGAAGTCAAAGGTTATCCTTCTTATCAGCGATGGTGAAGATTTCGGTGAAGAGACAAGGGATGTAATTAAAGATATTGAGGATAGAGATATTAAATTATTTACACTTGGTATTGGTACACAGCAAGGAGGAAACATCCAGGCCACCAATGGACTTAAAAGAGACCGTGAAGGAAATGTTGTTGTAACTAAACTAAACAGTTCTTCATTAAAAGACATCGCCAATAAAACTAACGGGCAGTACTTTGAGATTAACGAAACCAAAAACGATGTTGCTCGGTTAATCAATACAATTGGAAAAATTGAAGGCGAGCTGAGGGATGCACGATTTATTGATGTTACCGCTAATAAATATTATTACTTCTTAAGTGTTGCTGCTTTATTATTACTGGTAGATATTTTATTTAACGTGAAGACGATAAGGATATGAAAATATTATTTGTTGCCATCACCATTCTCTTCTTCAATAACGATCCATTAAAGATCAGTAAGATTAATACCGCTAAAAGCGAAGCGAAGAAATTATTTATTTCGGGTGATTATTCAGCTGCCGTTCAAAAGTATCAGTACCTGGTGGATTCGTTGGGCGTGAAAGAAGATGAGGTAATGTTAAACCTTGCCAATGCCTACTATCTTTCTAAGGACGCAGCCAATGCATTCAGCACTTATCAGTCGCTCTCCGCAAGTGGTAATAAGGTAGTGAATTCCAAGGCGCATCAGCAACTAGGTGTTATGGCCAATAAACAAGGTAAGGCTGAAGAAGCTTTAAATTATTTTAAGCAAGCTATTAAAGCGCACCCAGAGAATGATGACGCCCGCTACAATTACGAGATGTTAAAAAGGAAATTAGACGAAAAGAAAAAACAAGACGAGCAGAATAAAAAGGACGATAAGAAGAAAGATGATCCGAATAAAAAGGATGAACCTTCTGAGTTTGCTAAAAAATTAAAAGCACAGGCAGATAAGCTTGTTTCGCAGAAACAATATCAAGCTGCACATGACTTGATGATGAATGGCTTGCAGCAAGATAAGACTGTTTCTACTTATCAGGATTACATTAACAGGATAAAAGATGTATCAGAGATCAATAAATAGTATGACAAAAGTGTTTTTTCTGATGGCAATGTTGATTTCATTTTGCAGCTTTTCACAATCTGCGGAATCATCGTTCCATTTAGCTTCAAACCACTATATCCATAAGAGACTTCCTGAAGCGAAAGCAACAGTTGACCAAGGCCTTCAAAAATATCCCAACGACGCGAAGCTGAACGCCCTTAAAAACAAATTGAAGGAAGAGGAGAAGCAGGATCAGCAAAATAAAGACGAGCAAAAGAAACAAGATCAGCAAAATCAGGATCAAAAGGAACAAAAGAAAGACGACAAGCAAAAGGAAAACAAAGATAAGGAGCAGCAGAAGAAGGAAGAGGAAGAACAAAAAAAGAAAGATCAGGAGCAAAAAGAAAAGAAGCCTCAGGAACAGGACAAAGAGCAAGACATGCAGGAAAAAAAGGAGCCACAGAATCTTGATCGTGAAAAACTCGAGCAGATGAAGATTAGTGAAGATAAGGCAAAGATGATCTTAGAGGCCATGCGAAATCAGGAAAAGCAGTACTTGCAGCAGCAAAAAAGAAAAGCTACAAAATCCAGAGACAGAGGCAAACCAGACTGGTAGTAATTTGGTTAATAGCTTAGAGAAAGGAGCACTTAGTTGATACCATGTACAGATTATCATCTTCCAGCAATTTTCCTATTTTTGCATCACTTAAAACGTTTGCATTTTAAATGAAAGAAGTATATATCATTTCTGCTGTTCGTACGCCTATCGGAAGTTTTGGCGGTAGTTTAGCTTCTGTATCGGCCGTTCAATTAGGCGCAATAGCCGTTAAAGATGCTTTGAAAAAAGCAGGTATCGATCCTAAATTAGTTCAAGAGGTTTTTATTGGTAACGTATTATCAGCTGGGTTAGGCCAAGCACCTGCAACTCAAATTGCAGCTGGCGCTGGGATGGGATTTGAAATTCCGTGCACCATAGTGAACAAAGTTTGTGCTTCAGGTATGAAAGCCATCATGTTCGGAGCGCAGTCTATCATGCTTGGGCAAAACGACATTGTTGTAGCCGGAGGAACCGAAAGCATGAGTAACATTCCTTACTACCTGTTAAAGGCACGCTACGGCTATAAGTATGGAAATGGTGAACTAGTGGATGGCCTGCAACATGACGGGCTAACTGACATCTATAACCATTGTGCTATGGGCGTTTGTGCCGATAATACAGCCAAAGAAATGAACATTAGCCGACAGGACCAGGATAAGTATGCTATTGATTCATACAAACGTTCTGCTGCATCATGGACCAATGGAAATTTCAAGGATGAAATTGTTCCTGTAGAGATAACAGACAGAAAAGGTAACGTTACCTTTTTTGCTGAAGATGAAGAATACAAGAATGTAAATTTTGATAAAATACCTTCATTGAAACCTGCCTTCACCAAAGATGGAACAGTAACGGCCGCTAATGCTTCGACCTTGAATGACGGCGCTTCTGCGCTTGTGCTGATGAGCAAAGAGAAAGCTCAGGAACTCGGACTTAAACCTATTGCGAAGATCAGAGGTTTTGCCGATGCCGCACAAGACCCGATGTGGTTTACTACTACCCCATCGATTGCAATTCCAAAGGCAATGAAACATGCTGGTGTTGATAAAAAAGATATCGGTTATTACGAAATCAATGAGGCCTTTTCTGCAGTTGCTATCGCTAACAATATTAAACTAGGACTCGATCCTTCAAAAGTAAATATCAATGGTGGTGCTGTATCACTCGGGCATCCGCTCGGAGCTTCTGGTGCACGGATCGTGTCAAGTTTGATTAATGTTCTAAAACAAAATAATTCAACCATCGGTGTAGCCGGAATCTGCAATGGCGGAGGCGGCGCTTCAGCCATGGTGATTGAAAAGCTTTAACAAAAATTGATATACAACATTACCGGCAGCCTTGCGTTATTTGCAGGGCTGTTTTATTTTAAAGAACTCTAATGAGATTCCTGATTTTTCTAATCATTCTTCCTTTAGCGATTTCTGTTTCTGGGCAGAACATCGTGCGCACTTATCACGATCAGCAGAAACAAAAAATTCAAGAAGAGTACACTGTTTCCAAAGAAGATAACAGTGTGATGGTGGGAAAATATAAACGCTATTATGAAGATGGCACTTTGATGGTTGAAGGGACCTTTGATGACGGCGAAAAATCAGGCGTGTTCACAGAGTACCACGAAAATGGGAACCCTGCGAGGAAATTTAACTACGTCAACGGACTTCGCCACGGTGTAGTGGAAGTTTTCAATGAGAATGGCAACCCCATCCAAAAAGCATACTATCAAAATGATATTCTTAGCGATAGCGTTCAACTTTATTTTGATAACGGAAATGTAAGAGGCGAAACATATTTTGTGAAAGGTAAGCCTGAAGGTGTAGTCAAAGAATTTTACACCAATGGAAAAGTGAAACGTGAAGTATCATATGAGAAGGGTAAACCTAACGGAGTTACCAGGACTTTTTATGAAGACGGGAAAGTAGAAACTGAAGCGAACTACGAGAACGGCATCATGAAAGGTTTTTACAAAACGTACTTTACCAACGGCCAGCCTGAAACTGTTTCCACCATGGAGAACGGGTCAAAGAATGGTCAGTACAAAATCTTCGATCGTGACGGACATCTCATCCTTGAAGGAAATTTTCTGGGGGGCAAATTGCACGGACTCAACATTGGTTATTATGCTGATGGTGCTGTTCAACATAAGTTCTCCTACAAAGAAGGGAAAAAGGTAGGCTCGAACTACGAATACTTCCCGAATGGAAAAATCAAGACAAAAGAATCGGGAACCAACAATGGCCTAGAGCTTACACAACTCGCCTACGATGAGAAGGGTATGATCATTTCAGAAAAAAGATTCAAAAATGACAAACCTCATGGAACGTGGGTTTTTTATTTTGATGAATCTCAAAAAGTAAAATCAAAAGAAACCTATGCTGATAGCAAATTAACAGGCTTGCGATCTACTTATCATGAAAATGGAAAGCTGGCGAAAGAGGAGACTTATAAATTTAATTTATTAGCGGGCCCTTTTAAAACATATACTCCTGATGGAAGTCTGGAATCCACAATTGAATACCATAATAATCGTAAACATGGACTCTATACTTCCTATCATTCAAATGGCAAAACAAAAGAGCAGGGCGAATATGTTGCTGACAAAAAACACTTAACGTGGAAAGAATTCGATGTACAAGGAAATTTGATTAGAACACGTATTTTTAAGGCTGGAATCCTGGCTGAGACCCGGGAAGCAAATAAATAATGCAAGCCATAAAAGAAACAAACTTCAATTTTCCTGGCCAGACAGGATTTTACAGTGGAAAAGTTCGTGATGTGTATTACTTCGGTGAACTGATGGCCATGGTCGCCACAGACAGGATCTCGGCATTCGATGTCATTCTTCCGAGAGCAATTCCTGATAAAGGGCGTGTATTAAATCAGATTGCAGCTTTCAATTTGGCGGCAACGAAGACACTTGTTCCCAATTGGGTTATTTCAACCCCTGATGATAATGTTACCATTGGTTTTAAATGTGAACCATTTCCGGTTGAAATGGTGGTTCGCGGTTATCTTGCTGGACATGCAGCGAGACAATACAAAGCCGGAAAAAGAACATTATGTGGGGCGGCACTTCCTGAAGGACTGAAAGAAAACGACAAACTTCCTCAACCCATCATTACACCAACTACTAAAGCTGCGGTGGGTCATGACGAGGACATTTCAAGGGAGGAAATTCTTAAACAGGGTTTGGTAAGCGAAGCCGATTATAAAATTTTAGAAGAGTATACGCTGAAGCTTTTTCAAAAAGGAACTGAACTTGCTGCTGATCGGAATCTTATTTTGGTAGATACCAAGTACGAATTTGGAAAGCACAAAGGAACCATCTTCCTGATTGATGAAGTCCACACACCCGATTCGTCCAGATATTTTTATGCTGAAGGATATGCTGAAAGACAAAAGAACGGGGAGCCCCAAAAACAATTATCCAAAGAATTTGTTAGACAATGGCTCATTGAAAATGGGTTTCAGGGGAAGGACGGACAGCAGATCCCGGAAATGACGGATAGTATAGTGAGCTCAATATCAGCACGTTATAAAGAGCTTTACCAGCAGGTGCGTGGTGAGGAGCTGCCATCAGTCGCCTATGATTCGATGCTTGCCCGTATTGAACAAAATATCGTGAAATCGATAAAATCAGCTAACTTGGAAAAGCTGAAAAAGTAAGAAATTGCTTTTATATTGCACCTTTACTAAAGAGGCTATGAATCATTATTCATAAACTTTAGAGATTAAAAATCAGAGCATGAAATATCCATCAGCAAAGCAAACCCATGGAAGGGTAGTATGGCATGGATATTCCATCTGTCTGCTAAATAATAAATATTAACAGATGAAATATACTATCGATAAACAGGAAAAGTACAGCCTTTTGCGCCTTCACGAAGAAAAGCTTGATTCAAGCGTAGCGCCAAATCTGAAGTCAGAATTGATTACACTCCACGCGGAAGGTGTTCGAAACATCATCCTCGATCTTTCTGAAGTGAAGTATACAGATTCATCAGGGTTAAGCGCCTTATTGGTAGGAAACAGGATCGTACAAGAAGACGGAGGCATTTTTGTTCTCGCCTGCTTATCAGATCATACGATGAAACTTATTAAGATCTCCCAACTTGATAGCGTTCTTAACATTTTTCCAAAAGTTGAAGAAGCTATTGATGCTGTGCTCATGCACGAAATTGAAAAAGACTTAAAAGATTCTGACCAGTAGTTAAAGCCACTGTTTCAGTCTTAAACAGAAATGACCAGAACCAATGTTTTGGTCATTTCTGTTTTGTTCGTTACTTGAGTGTTCTAAGCTAACAATTTGAGTTTCAAAATTACGATACTAGGTTCAAGTGGAGCGCTTCCTGCATATGGAAGATTTCCTTCTTCACAACTTATAGAGATTGAAAACCGTCATTTTTTAGTTGACTGTGGTGAGGGCGCACAGATGCAACTCATGAAATTTGATACCAACCTTCATCGGATTAATCACATCTTCATTAGCCATCTACATGGTGATCACTACCTCGGATTAATGGGTTTGATCTTCACGATGCATCTACTTCGGAGAACCAATGACCTCCACATCTACAGTCATCATGGATTAGATGAAATAATCACAACGCAGTTAAAATATTCCCGATCTGTACCGTATTATAAAATCGTTTTTCACCTTCTGGAGAAAGATGTTAGCAAGATCATTTATGAAGATAACTTATTGACTGTAGAAACTATCCCACTTGTTCATAAGCTGACCTGTTCCGGATTTATTTTTAGGGAAAAAGAAAAGCCAAGAAGAATCATCAAAGAAAAGTTGCCCAAAGATTTACGGATACAGCAAATTGTAAATTTAAAACGAGGCCATGACGTTACTGACGAGGAAGGAAATTTGATTTATAAAAACGATGAACTTACCATGCCACCAAGGAAGTCAAGAAGCTATGCTTATTGCTCTGATACTGCCTACCATGAAAAACTGATTGAACAACTTAAAGGAATGGATGTTTTGTATCACGAAGCAACTTTTGGTTCAGATGAAGAAGTCAGAGCATTTGAAACACAACATAGTACTGCTAAACAAGCTGCAACCATCGCCATGAAAGCAGAAGTAAATAGTTTGTTATTAGGACATTTTTCAGCACGATATAAAGAACTTGAACCAATATTAGAAGAAGCAAAATCAGTGTTTACAAATGTTCAGCTAGCGGTTGAGGGGAATATTTTTACAATAGAAGACTAATTAATGGAATCTGCATTTGACCAAAAGAGAGCAAGGCTTTTTGTAATTCTTTCGGGAATCTTTATAACCAATGCATTGCTTGCGGAAATTATTGGCGTGAAGATATTTTCTGGTGAAGGCTCACTTGGTCTTGAACCTGCGCAAATCGATATTCTTGGCTTTAAAATGGACTTTAATCTCACGGCTGGCGCGCTTATCTGGCCGGTAGTGTTTATCACCACAGATTTAATCAATGAATATTTTGGCAAGCCTGGCGTTAAAAGAATAAGTTATCTCACTGCTTTTCTCATTGCCTATGCTTTCATCATTATTTTCATGGCGATCAAGTTACCTCCTGCACCATGGTGGGGAGAATTGAAAGCTGAAGATGGTAGTATTTTTAATATGGATCTTGCTTTCAATAGAATTCTTGGGCAGGGGCAACGCATTATCATCGGTTCTCTTACCGCCTTTCTGGTGGGTCAGCTAGTGGATGTGTTTGTATTTCAGAAACTAAGACAAATAACGGGAGGCAAACGGTTATGGCTTCGCGCTACGGGCTCGACACTTGTCTCACAGCTTGTCGATAGTTTTGTCGTGCTGTTCATTGCGTTTTACGGCATCTTCCCTACACAACAAATTTTTGCTATTGGCCTTACAAACTATATTTATAAATTCTCCGTGGCCATTTTATTAACACCGCTAATATATGCAGGCCACTCCTTAATTGACAACTACCTCGGGAAAGAACAAGCACGTAAAATTTCAGAAGAAGCTGCAACGAACAGTAAGGGATTTTTGTAATAGGCTTAGTCAAAGCGCATCATACTTCAACGTTTCTCCGAATATTATCACAGACGATGGCTGTGGCGATTGCTGCATTTAACGACTCTGCTTTGCCATATTTTGGAATAGTAATTTTATCCGTAATGAAACGTTCAATTTCTTGAGAAATGCCATGCGATTCATTTCCAATCACAATAAACCCGCGGCTATTAAATTTCATTTTATGAATATCCGTACCGTTGAGAAAAGCGCCATAGATGCTTTCACCACAGTTTGAAAAGTATTGGACCAAATCTGTATAAAAAATATTAATCCTTGTAAAAGAACCCATTGTAGCGCTAATCACTTTAGGATTATAAAAATCTGCTGTTTCATTCGAAGCAATGATCTTATGGATTCCATACCAGTCCGCTGTCCGGATGATTGTACCGAGATTACCTGGGTCTCGAATATTATCGAGAACAATGACGAATTCCTCTCCCTTAAGCTCAATTGGCGCATTAAACTTCAGCTTTGCTATTGCCAGGGCGGTGTTATTGGTTTGAAACTCCCCTATTCCGTCCAACTCCTTTTCCGTTACCTCGATAATTTCGGCATTTCCCTTGCGTTTAATATCCGAAAGGAAGTCCCTTGTGCCTATTAATTTTATCACCTCAAAATCCGAGGATAATAATTCTAGCACACTTTTCGCTCCTTCCACCAGAAAACATTGTTCCTGTTTTCGGTATTTCTTTACTTGCAGACTTTTAATCAGTTTAATATTTGCTTTAGATAGCATTAGATAGCGCTTGAGTACTTCGAAAAATAGATATTTTCTTTTAATCCTCATGCCCCTGTTGCTAACAGGTTGTCTGGGAACGCAGTACCTTAAAGAAAATGAGCGCCACCTCTTCAGACAAAGTATTAAAGCCCCCGCAACAATTGACGAGGATGAACTTCGCGCCTTATACGTTCAACGACCAAATAGAAGGTTTCTAGGCCTTCCCATTTATCACCTTGTTACGATGTATTATGCTGGATTGAAAAGATACGATAAGAACAAGTATATCCTTAAAAAGGAAAAGGCTGAGAAAAAATACGATGCTAAAATTGCCAATGCAACAGAGCAAAAGAAAATAAACAACCTGCAATTCAGGAAGCAAAAGAAAATTGACAAGTTTAATTCGCGGATAGAAAATGGCAACCAGATGATGCAGTGGGGTGAACCAATTGCTGTGTATGATAGTGCCGCTGTAAAAACTACATTAGACAGGTTTAGTAACTATCTATTTGCTGAAGGGTATTTTCAAAATGAAACTACTACCAGGATTGCTGCTATTGGGAAATTTGTAAGCATCAATTACCGAGTCGAAACTGGAATACCTTACATCATTGATTCCATTTCATACAGGATTCAGGATTCAGTGGTCAATAGGATTATAAAGGAAAACGCGAGCGAAAGTCTTATCAAAATAAACGAACGTTACGAAGAAAGTAACATTGCAGGCGAACGGGAACGCATTGACTTGTTGTTGAAAGATAATGGCTTCTACGATTTTAGCAGGCAATACATAGATTTTGAATTCGATACTACTTCACTACAAAATCGCAGGGTCATCGCGCTGATGATCATTCGTAGCCCTGCTAGACGTGGCTATCACAAGCAATTCGAGATTGATTCAGTGCGTTTCACAACGGATGCTGGTGTTACATACCCAGGCCATCACCGTACTACCCGCAACTATCGCGATGTACAGTATCAATATTTTGAAGACAACTACAAATTAAAAATTTTAAGCCAACGTCTATTTATTGCGCCCTCCGCTCCCTATAGCAGAACAAACACATTCGAATCGCAAAAGCAATTGGCAAATTTGGATGCCTTTAAATTTGTAAACATTAATTATGATACTTCCGGAGGTTTCTTTATTGCAAACATCTTTACGAGTCCGCTTGATCGTTACGAATGGTCAAATGAAGTTGGTATGAATGTTACGCAAGGTTTTCCAGGGCCTTTCTACAATATCAGTTTCAAGAAACGAAACATCTTTAGAGGTCTGGAAAATTTTGAATTTAATGGTCGAATTGGTATCGAGGGTGTAGCGGGTGCAACAGGAAGTAAAATCTATAAAAGTACAGAAGCAGGTGTTAATGGATCACTCGTATTTCCTCAGTTCCTCTGGCCGTTGAGAACCGGGACGCAAGTTAGATTAGGGAAGTACAATCCGAAAACCAGGTTATCGTTAGGATACAATTTTTCTGAAAGACCTGAGTACAGAAGAACAAGCACAACGCTGTCAAATACTTATACCTGGCAAAATAAACGCACCACGCACTACTCACTGGCGTTAACAAACATAAGTCTAATTAATTCAGACATTAAGGATCCTCTTTTCGAAAAACGTTTGGATACACTGTTTCTGCTTGGAAACTACAATCTCAAGCGGTCCTTCGATCCTTCTTTTGTGAGCAGTATGATTTTTGGTATCACCTGGAGTAAAGATTATGGAACGTATGATAAAGATGCCGTATTTATTAGAGCACAAGTCGAGTCTGGTGGAACTTCCTTAAATTTTATCAATACGGATCTTATCACAGATCAAGGACTGCAATACTTCAAATACTTACGTTTCAATTTCGACTTCAGGAAATTGAGAATTCTCACGAAGTGGGCGACACTCGCTTATCGTGTCAATTCAGGTTACGCCTACTCCTACGGCTCAGGGCGATCTTTACCTTACGAGAAATTCTTCTTCGTTGGAGGAAGTAACAGTGTACGTGCATGGCGACCGAGAAGACTAGGACTAGGCTCTGTTCCCCCTGCACTCAGCACAAATCCAAGCAAAGACGGAGAATTTAATTATCAGTATGAAAAACCAGGAGAAATATTGCTGGAAGGAAGTATTGAACTCCGCAGTAAGCTGGCAGGTTTTGTGGATGCTGCAGTATTTATCGATGCAGGTAACGTGTGGTCAGCTCAACCAACAGCCCGTGATCCTGACAGCACGGAGGAACCTAAAGGTAATTCTCAATTCAAACTAAATTCTTTTTATAGAGAACTTGGTATTGGCACCGGATTCGGATTGCGTTTCGATTTTGCTTTTCTTATTCTTCGTTTTGATGTGGGTATAAAGGCTTATGATCCAGCGCAAGATCCTGAAAATCGTTTTGTGTTAGATAAAGCAAGATTTTGGAGGCCTTACCTCAAAAACGATGGGACAATTAAGGAACCTGTGATCTATAATTTTAATATCGGATATCCCTTCTAAAAGCGTATCAGCTTTTCACTTCGTCCTTTTAACATTGAACTTTTCACCTGAGACTACAACTAAAAGTTAAGAAGTTGCTGTAACTCCTCTTTAACTTTTGTTGCGTTGGGCAACATCATTTTTTCCAACGCCACGTTTAGGGGTACTGCTGGAAGATTAGCCGCGCCAAATGTCCATACAGGTGCGTCGAGATGTTTGAAACACTCTTTTGAAATTCTCCCAGCCAGTGATTCAGCAAAAGAATTTAGCAATGGTTCTTCAGTTAAAACAAAAGCACGGTTGTGTTTTTTTACAGCAGTAACAATCAATTCCCAATCGATTGGATTAAGCGTTCTTAAGTCTAAGATCTCAACCCGATCTCTGAACTCCTGAGACGCCTCTTTAGCCCAGTAAACACCCATTCCGTAAGTAATGACAACGCACGATTCACCTCTTGTGATTTTATCTCGAGAAGCCTGCTGAACAATATTTCCTTTTCCGAGTGGTAAAATGTAGTCCTCATCAGGCTCAATTGTTTTTGCATCACCAGTACCAGCAACTTTAGACCAATATAAACCTTTATGCTCTAGGAGAACCACAGGATTTGGATCATAGAAAGAAGCTTTCAGTAATCCTTTCATATCGGCAGCATTTGATGGGTACACTACTTTGATTCCACGGATGGTTAATAACGTAGACTCTATGCTACCCGAATGATAGGGACCACCGCCACCATAAGCACCGACTGGTACTCTTATTAGGGATTGAATCGGAAACTTACCTTTCGATAAATAACAACTTTTTGAAAGTTCCTCAACAAGTTGATTTAATGCAGGCCAGATGTAATCTGCAAACTGAATCTCGACAATCGGCTTTGCACCCACTGCCGACATGCCTGCGGTAGAGCCAACAATGTACGCTTCCTGAATAGGCGTATTAAAAACTCTTTCGTCTCCATACTTCTGTGCTAGTGTTGCTGCCTCGCGAAAAACTCCTCCCAACCTTCTCCCTACATCCTGTCCATAGAACAGTGCTTCTGGATGTTTTTTTAAGATCTCATCAACAGCATGCAATGCAGCGTCAACCATTACAACTCTCTCTCCATTTGCTGGAACACGATTGCCTCTTTCTTCAATGATAGGAGTCGCTGCAAATTCATGGGAATCATATTCATTTACGTCAGGATCCTGAGCTTTTAGCGCGCGCTGGTAATCATTTAAAACTTTTTCAGTTGCCCGATCTTCAGCATCTTGAATGGTTTGTTCTGTTTCACCACTTTCCAATAAATATTTTTTGAATCTTACAATAGGATCAAATGTCTTATGCACCTCAAGGTCATCCCCTCGATACCATTCTCTTCTTACGCCAGAGGTATGATGACCCAACAAAGGACATTTTGCATGAACTAGAATCGGGCTTCTTTTCTTCCTCGAAAGATCTATTGCTTTTTTCAAACCTAGAAATGAATCTATAAAGTCAGCACCATCAACAGCCATGCGTTCCATTCCTTTAAATCCCGCTGCATATTCATACGCATCCATCGCGCGCATTTCTTTTCCAGTAGCAGAGATGCCCCAGTCATTATCTTGCACCAAATAAATGATCGGTAATTTTTTTAACACCGCCATTTGAAACGCTTCAGCAACTTCACCTTCCGTTACAGACCCATCTCCCAACGAACAAAGCACAATTGGTTTTTCTTCAGTCTTCAGCAAACCCTGTGATTCGAGATAGGCAATTCCATGAGCCATGCCTGTAGCAGGTATTGCCTGCATTCCGGTGGCAGAGCTTTGATGAGGAATTACAGGGAGTCCCTCACGTCTTAAGGATGGATGGCCGTAGTAAGATCTTCCGCCAGAAAAAGGATCTTCGCGCTTTGCCATAAGCTGAAGCATGAGCTCGTAAGGTGTTAGCCCCATACCGAGAAGCATCGATTCATCGCGATAATAAAGTGAAGCGTAATCGTACGGCTTTAACTGCATTCCTGCAGCCAGTTGAATTGCTTCATGTCCCCTGGATGTGCTATGAACATACTTGCTGCAGATCTCACGGTTTTCATCATAAGTTTCTGCCATGCGCTTTGAAGTACACATCAGTTCAAAGGCCTTTAAAAGTATTTCAACAGGTATTTCGGAGGTTGACTTTTTTTTGGTTTTTGCGGTCTCTGCAACAGCCATTGTCGTTAATTTGGTCTCTGGGCAAAGATAGAGATTTTGGCTATATTATTTGTTGGTCTGTTACTCATTATACGGTTGATTGTATTCGTTGATTCGCTAAAAGTTGTCCGGTCTCCTCGACACTTCATAATGCAACGCATTCAACCTTAGAATGATTTTAAGGTTACATCTTTGTATTTTTCGCCACGAATTGAAACCGATCTACGAATAAACAGATACCGGATCAACGAATAAACGGATAACGAATCAACCCATAACAGATAAAAATTACCATGCTCACTAAAGAAAATATCAGCAACTGGTTCAAAGGATTACAAAATGAAATTTGCAGTCAACTGGAAGAGGCTGATGGCTCCGGAAAATTTATCAGTGATCATTGGGAACGGCCAGGCGGTGGTGGTGGCGTTTCAAATGTTATTACGGATGGACAGATCATTGAAAAGGGCGGTGTCAACTTTTCTGCTGTTTGGGGACAAGCCCCCGCTCCTACGCTTAAAATGTTGGGAATCGCAGAAGGAGAACATCAGTTTTTTGCGACAGGCGTTTCAATTGTTATTCATCCTCTTAATCCCATGGTCCCAATCATTCATATGAATGTAAGGTACTTCGAAATGTCAAACGGCATATGGTGGTTTGGAGGTGGAATAGATCTTACGCCTCACTATGTAATTGAAGACGATGCAATCTCCTTCCATCAAAATTTAAAATCGGTTTGCGATCAGCATCATGCTACATATTATCCAGAATTTAAAAAATGGGCTGATGATTATTTTTTTATTAAGCATCGCGATGAAACGCGTGGTGTTGGTGGCATTTTTTTCGACAACTTAAAAGCAGATCATAATTTTACAAAAGAATCAAGATTTGAATTTGTAAAAAATGTGGGTTCTGCATTCGCTCCTCTTTACTCTGAGTTCATGAAAAAGAATCACTCGATGTCATTTTCAGAAAATGAAAAAAACTGGCAATATCTTCGAAGAGGACGTTATGTTGAATTTAATTTAGTTTGGGACAGAGGAACAAAGTTCGGACTTGAGACTGATGGAAGAACAGAGTCAATACTGATGAGTCTTCCACCACAAGCAAACTGGGTTTACAATTTCAAGACGAAACCTGGATCGACAGAGGCAAAAACACTTTCGTTTTTAAAGAAAGGGATTGATTGGGTTTGACAATATTAGTTCTTCCGATACTTAACTTATTCTCTAAGAAAGGAAGTCATTGTAATCCAAAAGACTTTGGTGATGCAACCTATGGTCTTGACTTTAATCATAATTCTTATAATTTTATTGCCACTTAAGTTTACGAAGAACAACCCATGAAAAATGCTATTGTGCTAATATTTTCTCTACTTCTAATCACAAGTTGTGCGAAGTACCAGTATGCTACTTTAAACAGTGATTTAAAAATTGATAATACCAATCAATTCATTTATGAAAACGATACTGTAAGAGTTAATTATTGGTTTGCAGGAGAGAATTGCCCTGTTCAAATTAGAGTTTTTAATAAGATTAAAACACCTATATATGTCGATTGGAAAAATCGGCGCTTATTATAATGAGAACAGATTCTCCTATTGGAAAGACGAGTCAATTCTCAATGCTTCAACGGAAGGGTATAATATTACTTGGACAGACCAGCTGTCCACGGGAAGAAGCTACACCGAAGGAACAATTCTCAAGGGCGAACAAATTAGTTTTATTCCATCACAATCTTCCGTAACGGTTTCACCGATTAAAGTCAAAAGTAATTTCTTCCAGCTTCCAAAGGCTGATAAAGGAAAGGAAGGGAAATTAAATGCAAATGGCTCACGATTGATAAAACATTCTTTCCTTCAAGACAATTCTCCTTTAAAATTCCCGAGTTATTTAACACTATCAACCACTGAAGACTTTAATATTCCTATTACACTGGATAATCAATTCTGGGTTTCGGAAGTAATCAGTCATTATCCGAGCCATCTTTAGTTCCCAATAAAACTAATAATCAGTTCCATCTACAGGAGTTTACCCGTTTCGGAACGTTCGCTGCTGGCTTTATCGGTTCAGTTATTCTGATTGGAATCCTTTTAATAAATACCGCAGAGTAAGTGTTTTTTCTCACTCAACTGATTCCAAAGAATCAAGAAAATGTTCAGTGGACAAACAATGAAGCGACCCCTTAAATACGAGATCTTAAAATAAAAACTGAAATTTCCTTCCTAAGCTTCAATCGCAAAAAGGAGGTTTAGCTTTTAAATGATCTACCGAAATTCCACTGGACATCTACAACACAGAAGCAAAACGTTCGATGATGAAGGAAAAATTGAGTGTGTACAATAGAATTTTTTCTCAAGGAATCACGTAAGTAGCCACTGCTCCCACAGACAAATTACTATTAAAAACTTTACTATGGATCTTCATGGAAAACATTCTCTCAACTTTGGATTCATTCAAAACAATAAATACTGTCCCTCCTTCTGGGGTTCGAAATGCTACGTTTGGTAACCCTTCAATATAATTTGAAGCTATTCGTACGGATCCCGGTCTTACAAATTTAGAGGCATGTGCGATAATGTAGTAGGAAACATTTCTCGTTACTGAATCACCAATAGTAATCGCTCCCTGACACAACTTACAACCGCCATCATCAGTGTGTGGATTAAATTCTGGATCAGCAGCAAGGTTCCATTCCAGCACATTGCGACTCCAGTTCCTTGTTGCACCGATAATAAGATTTTTCACGTGCCACTGCAGATCTCCGGCAAAGTCTCCCTTTCCGGAAGTCCATTGTTCAGTGAAATATAAATTTCTGTCTGGATGTGCCTCATGCACTTTTGACATTGCACTGATGTCGCCGATATACAAATGAAATGCTGACCCATCAATGTAATCCTTTGCCTCCTCATCGTTCAAAATTGTAATAGGATATTCAGGATGATCACAATTATGATCGAACACTACAATTTTAGTAGCGATACCAGTAGCTTCAAACGCTGGAGCTAGATGCATCTTTACAAATTCAATCTGTTCCTCTGCTGTCATAATCATACTTGGCGTATTGTTCGGATTCTCAGGTTCATTTTGAAGGGTTACGGCATCGATATTGATGCCTTCTTCTTTCATGGCCTGAATATACTTTACAAAATACTGGGCATAGGCAGAATAATACTCAGGCTTTAAACTTCCTCCCTTCGGATGATTATTTGTTTTCATCCACGCTGGTGCTGTCCATGGGCTTCCCATTATTTTGATGTCTGGGTTAAGCTGAAGAATCTTCTTCAAGATTGGGATAAGATTCTTGCGATCTTCTGCAATGCTGAATCCTTTGAGATCAGGATCTGTTTTTCCAGCCGGAAGATCAAGGTAAGTAAATACTTCATCATCGAGGTCGGATGCACCAATACTGATCCGTAAATAACTGATACCAATGTTGTCTTCGTCAAAAGCAAAAAGCTCTTTCAACAAAGCTTCTCGCGTAAGGGAATCGAGTTTCTGATTTATAAGATAGGCACTGCCACCGGTTAATGCACAACCAAACCCGTCAATGGATTGAAACAAATGAGCCGTATCTGCTTCTATAATGTATTCGCTTTTCGCTTCATCCTCTACTGCAATTGAATGTTTTTCAAGTAATGATTTTTTATCAGCAGTCGTTAACCAATAAGAAGTTTCATCGTTGGATTTCAACTCGCTTTTGGAAGCGGTTGAACATCCTGCAAAGCAGAATGAAATGACGATTATTAAAAACAAGAAGTAAGTATTTGAATTCATAGAGCGCGGATATGGTGCTATTTAAGAAACTTTGGATCGAGAAGAAAATTCAGGTGCATTTTAAGCTCTGCTTCGTTATGTTCATGATTCAACGACCTGGCTTGGCAGAACTTTGAAAACTAATGCAACCCACATGAAGCAATCGTTGAACGAAGAGATAAAAACTTGCAGCCTACTCTTCACCCGCAAACGCCTAAACATTTTTATTGAATGCTTGCTCTTCTGTTCCTCATTCTTTAATTTTTATTACTCCTTTCCGGTATAAGTCCAACGCTGTTTTCAAAATGCTACTGATAGTTTTTACAGGCAAATCCTTGTTTGGATTTACTCTAAAAATCTTCATTCTGGAACGTTCACCAACTTCCAATTTTGGATGATGAAGGTATTGGCCTTCTACCATAAGAATGTATGGCTCGCGTGTTTTTTTATCCGTCCACAAATAGCAAAACATCTTTTTCTTATAGCAGAAGCAAGGCATTCCCCACTTCATCGTTTCGGTAACATTTGTGTCTTGGTGAAGTATTATACTGCGCAACGCAAGTAGAACACTTTTGTTTGGCTCTTCTTCCTTCAGATAGTAGCCGTGTAGCTCTTGAACCATTCTTGTTTATTTTACAGCAATTAAAAAATCAATCTCTGCATCCGCAGGATTTTGAGCTTTTTCTCCAAAAACTTCAAAGTCTGTTGTGAATATTCTTTCTAAATCCATTTCCCAAAAATTTAACCATTTGTTTACTATCAACCCTTTCATTAGGTCTCCTCTCGCTGATAGTTTCACATAGTTTCCACCGTCAAACGATTTGCCAATCATTCCTACAGGAATGTCACTTAGATTTTTCACTTTACAACCAAGAATGGCGGTGTAAGGCTGAGTGTGGTCGCCTTCATACTCGGTGTACAATGAATATATCGTGTTGTCAATTTTGTTAGGTATTGCACCCAAAACACCTTCTCCCATAAATTTGCCCCACAATTCTGCAATTTCTTTTGAAGCTTGATTGTTCTGATTAGTAGTTCTTACCGAAATTCCGATGATGTTGAAAGGCTCAATTTCTACTTTGTTCATTTCTTTTATTTTTTGTTGAGCCACAAAACTAAATTGCTCTTGCGACAACCCTATGTCAAGGGTCCAGGAAAATACTTTGCTTTGCAAATTTCGAAATACTCCTGCAAGGTCATTTTATGAGGTTCAAACTTGTCCATCAGGGTATTCACACTTTGTATTCTGTCAAGGCGAAATGCCCTGAACTCCTTTCTTAAACAACAAAATGCGATGAGTAACCAATACTCGTGCGTGCTGTAAATGGCGAAGGGCTCAAGGATTCTATTTGTTGTTTGCTTGCCGTCGGATGATTGATATTCTATGCTGACAAGATTGAAGTTTGTTAACGCTAGTTGTAGTGTTGAGAGATAATTACTGGTTCGGCTGTTGTCTTTATTATGTCTGAATACAATGCGATTGGAAAGTAGGTTGGCTTTGTCTTTCGTGTTGCTGCGTAGAACTGATTTTATTTTGTTAATGGCTTCTGAATATTCTTTTACCAACGAAGCATCTTTATTTTTAAGTATCATTTGTTCTGCTGTTATTAGTGCGTTTGCCTCACTTTCAGTAAACGCTACTGGTGGAATTCTGTAATCCTGCGTTAATGCATAACCTTTTCCTTCTTCAGTTACAATGGGAACTCCTGCTTGCTCTAATGCTTTAATGTCTCTATAAATAGTCCTGTTGCTAACCGAAAATTTATTAGCAAGTTCCGAAGCAGTCAAAAGTCGCTTGGTCTGCAACTGAGTAAGGATTGCGGTGAGTCGAGAAAGTCGTTTTGTATCGTTGTCATTCATGTGTCGTGTTCAGAGACGGTTATATTTCCAGCGTGTTCGGGGAGTATTTTGAGTAGTCAAGCTTCCCAAGCAAGTTTCAATTTAGCCTCTTGAATATCTGGGAAGATTTCTTAACTACGTCTCGTAGTCTCTCGTAATTTTTGCCTTCCAACTTTCTATGTCCGACGTTGCTGAACGAAATTAAGAAAACAAAACTTTAAGTTTACGCAGCACCCAAGCCCATCATAAACGTTTTGTTTTAGGTAGTTCGCTATCCTATGAACTTAAATAGTTGGTCGAAGTCTTTCTCTTTGATTAAGTCACCAATTACTTTTTCAATTGTGTCTCGGTCAATTCTGTCCACTAAAACCATGTCGCTCGCCCAAAAATATTTTCCGCTTAGTAGTTCTCCTGTCTTTTTATTTTTTCCGTCAACGTCTTCACATTGTCGTATGTGAAGAATGTCGCGACATATTTCTTTCCGTCTGTCATTGTCACAATTACATCGCTATTGTCGTCCGAATATAGTTGTCCACAAGTGACTGGTCCCTTATTCTCGCTTTCAATCCAAATTTCTTTTATTGTTTTTTCCATGTTGTCCGAAGCCAATTACCCACAACATCCGGCTATAACCCATATGGCTTACATTTCTTTAGTCCACTCCAATATAAACTTTTGAACAATCCTATCCAATGCTCTTCTTGCGTTAGGGGTAGAAGCGAAAACCGGAGTGGGATTGGTGTTGGAATGTGAGGTGGGCGGGTTGATTGTTGGAGCGGATGACCTGACCCGTTGGGATGGCCTGTGCGTTGGAAGGGGAATGCCCAATAACGGAAAGGGATCGCTCAACGAAAATTTGTTTGCAAATCAAAGCTCTTACAACAATACGTGATGTTTCGCAAAGGTTGGTGCGGTGATCAGAAGTAAACTTGAGGAATCACTGTGCCATCTGACGAAACCTGAAAAAAGATTTAGTGGGGGCCAGGTACTCGGAGAGAAAGCCGCGATGTTGAGCAACTGGCTCCGAGAGACGTTTTAAATGCACTGTAACTGCAGTGTAGCTTCGGTAAAAGGGCCTATTTACCGAAGCTACATCGAACATACACGGAAGCTATGACCTCCTCCCATTAAACCGGACCATTCAAAAATATAAAATCGGGCAAGTTATTAGTACCTTAAACAAGTGATAATTGCCTTATGAAAAAATCGAAATTTACGGAAGCCCAAATTGTGTTTGCAT
>JAESFH010000183.1_pt1 | contig 39982 bp, 38 predicted proteins | sample 9269381 | NCBI WGS metagenome assembly JAESFH01 (sample SAMN14504062, study PRJNA617094) | algae metagenome | isolation source: Aphanothece sp. CMT-3BRIN-NPC111 and co-occurring heterotrophs from well... | place: USA: Clark Mountains Wilderness, California | collected 2010-04-18
ATACGAGTTCCCGGGCGGGCGGCAGAACCATCCCCTTCGGCCGCTCCGCCGGAGCCGCCTGCTTTGTGGTCGCGGCCTTGAACGCGGCCTCGGCGGCCTGCCGCGGATCGGAGGAACGGCGGAACGGCGAGTTGGACATGCGATTGAACCCTTTGATCTGAAGTATTGGGCCTAGCGCCGGTGGTGTGGTCACACGAGAGGGACCGCGCACCCTCACCAAGCGGGATCAAGACGGGCCCAGGGGAGAAAACAGCGGCTATGTGGGACGTCTGTGTGGGACGGCCTGCTGGGTGCCTGTTAAGTCATTGAAAAGATTGGCGCACCCGACACGATTCGAACGTGTGACCTTTGCCTTCGGAGGGCAACGCTCTATCCAGCTGAGCTACGGGTGCTGAGCCAAAGGCTTCGAGGAAGCCGATCGCGGGCGGACACTAGCCTAGGACCGGCTGCCTGCCAACCCCTCTTGAAGGCTCGCTCATGCCGCGCTCAGAGGGGATTGCGTCAGGTTCCTGCGGCCAAGGGCACGTTCAAGCGGTGCCGGGCGGGCCAGCAAAAGCCTCAGCCATGATCCAGCGCACCCGCGGTGAGCGCTCAGGGCCGAGCTGGCACCACAGAGGGGGGGACTCCTTCGGCATGCTGGACGACGCGAATGCCCGGTCCGGGGGCCGCGCAGCCGGTGAGCACCGCAGCCAAGCCGAGAACCAGCCAGAGGATCTTCATGGATTTCACCTTCTCGCCATTGGGTCCGGCCCGATCCGCCGGACTCTGCAAGGACTGATGTTAGCACTTCGTTACCAGGTCGTGCTCGCCTGCGGGCCTCCACCTCAGGAGGACCGGCAGCGACGATCCGTCCGCTTCCGGTCGGCGTCGCCTAACCATCCGCACCGGAAACATTCCAAGAGGCGGCTGGATCCGGTCGGCTCTGTGGCGCGTCGGCAAAAGGAGCGACCAGCGCAGACGGCCGGGCCAATGGGTCACCTTCCTTCGGCTTCGCGGCCATCATTGGCGCCGAGATCACCGCCATGCGAATAGCTACGCGCTCGGGTCCCGCCAGAGCGCGACCGCGTGCGCCCAAGCACAAAGCCGTGTCGCGCCCGCTCAGCCGCATCACCGGCCAGGCAGGCCCGCCCATCCTCATAGGGCAAATTCCAGCTGGGCTTAGCCCGGCCCTAAGGCGCCGAAGACAAGCCGAACGAAGAGGGGGAAGGTGGATGGATCGGATCACCGCATCCCGACGCGGCTTTACTGGTACAATCATGGATATAGTCCACACAAATCATGATGTTTCTCAAATTTATGTCGGTTAAATTGGATATCCCATAGGCCGCCAGTAGAGCGTTTATATACACTTGCTGCGACGGTGATCAGCGAGATCTGCGCTGGCAGGCCTCCGGACCCGTTCTCGCTGCGCGAGGAGCACATCCTGCGCTGGACGACCAGAGGCTTCAGGTCGCGATCCGCGGAGCTCCGCCGAGGCGCGGCTTCGACTTTGGACCGCTGGCCTCGATCTCTCATTTCAGCAGGAACCATTGTACATTGATGAGCATTTCTACCTGTTGTAATGACGGAGCAAAAGACTAGATCATGCATGAATTTGCAGCGACATATTGTACTAGCTCTTTCGAGTTATACGGGTCTAAACATTGTAAGATAGGACATCATACGTTCGGTATACATAGTCATACTCAAATAAGGGGTCCGCTCCCGATGCATTGAGATTCTGATTAGAGCCCAAAGATCCGAAAAGTCACCATCTGCACAGGGGCCTTGAGGATAAAGAAATGACGATCATGCAAAATGAAATGATTTTGAACATCTCTGATTTTTTGAGTTGACCTGAACAGGGCATCCCACCGCGCCATCCCCTCTTTTGTTTATTTTATGTCGTCAGGTACCATGAGCCAGCCAGCGTCGACCTTCACGCCACCTCGATCATCCCTCGCCTGCGCTATGGGTCGTCGGATAGCGGCCCTCTTTGCGTTGCTGTGCGCCACCCTGGCTGCCGGCATCGCCTGGGCGGCAGACGAATACACCCTCGGTCCGCAGGACAAAGTGCGCATCGCAGTGGTGGAATGGTTTCCGGGAACGGGCGACCTGCGTTCGCCGATCACGGGGGAGTTCGCGGTCACACCGACTGGCACCGTTTCGCTGCCGCTGATCGGCGACGTCAAGGCAGCGGGCATTACGCCGTCACAGCTCGCAAACGCAATTTCGGACCGCCTGCAGGGCAAGCTCGGGCTTGAAGGCCGGCCCGACACGTCGGTCGAAGTCGTTCAGTTCCGGCCCTTCTATGTGGCGGGCACCGTCGAGCGGCCAGGGGAGTTTCTCTACCGTCCCGGTATGACAGTGCTCCAGGCGATCAGCCTAGCGGGCGGTCTCCAGCGCCATCCGGCCGCCAACCTGCTGCAGCTCGAACGCGACGCTGCACTGGCCGAGGATGAGACGGCCGCTCTTGCATCCCGCATCGACGAACTCCAGGCCCGGGAGGCGCGCCTGACGGCAGAGTTCAATGAGGCCAAGGTGATCGAGTTTCCGGCGGACCTCAGAGGTCGCCGCACCAATCCGAGCGTCGCGTTGCTTCTGCGCCTCGAGGAGGTTCAGTTCGAAATCAACCGGCGCCTGTTCAACAGCGGCGTCGAGGCTCAGAAGATGCAGCTCACAATGTTGGGCCAGGAGTTGCAATCAATCGACCAGCGCATGCTTTCACTCAGTAAAGAGCAGGAGGCGGTGGATCAGCACCTGGGCATGATGCGGAGGATGGAAGCAAGGGGTACGGCAACGGCCGGCCGCACCCTCGACCTGATGCGCTCTATTTCCGAGATCGCCGGCAAACAGCGGGAACTCGACGTTCAGAGTCTGCGCATCCAGCAGGAGCGCGCCCGTCTTAACGAGGCCATCGCCCGGGCCAGCGATCAGCGCCGGAACGAGATCAGCGTCAATCTTCAGGATGTCAAGACGAAGCTCGTAGAGTTCAGGCAGCGGCTGGACTCGGGCCGGAAGCTCATCTCCCTCGCAGAGAGCGTGAAAAGGAGTTGGGGCGCAGCCGCGCAACCAGTTTACACATTGATCCGCGAGACCAAGGGCAACGTCGAATCGACGGTGGATGTGTCGGAAGACACGCCTTTGAAGCCGGGGGATGTCCTCAAGGTCGAGCAAGGCGGCGGCACGTTACAGGACAAAACCCCCGTCTCGGGCGGAGATGCGGAGCCTGTGCGCCCCCCTGCCCGAGGTTCCCAAGCGAGGGGCCGTGCGACGTAGCCGGCGCCGAACGGACGAGACGAAGATCCGCAGATCCGATTGTTCAGGTGACCTTGTCTCCCAACTAGGGTGGACCATTGTGAGGGAGAACGTTCTGACTTCGTCCGACAAGCCACGCAGCATCATGGGCGTGCGCGTCACGGCCCTTAACGAGTTGGCGCTGTTCCTGATCGCTGCGCTGGCACTCGATCATTTCCTCGGTGTGGGCGACCGGTTCGCCGATCTCGCACCGCACCCGTTCTGGATCGCCGTGCTGCTCGCCTCGGCCTATTACGGCACCAATGAGGGCCTCGCCGCTGCGGGCCTCGCAACGGCCGCGCTCCTCATCGGCAATGTTCCCGAACAAGCGATCGGCGAAGACCTACCGTCTTGGCTCCTGCGCTTCACGAAGGAGCCTGTGCTGTGGTTCGCCGCTGCTGTAGTGATAGGCGAGATGCGTACGGCGCAGCGTCGCGACAGCGATGCATTGCGTGCCGAACTGAAGCATAGTCAGGACCAGGCCGCCGTCATCAGCGGAGCCTACGAGCGCCTCGCCCGGCTCAATCGCTCGCTGGAGGAGCGGATCGCATCTGCGCGCCTGACCGTCCGGACGTTGGCGACCGCCGCCCAGGCAATCGAGCACCCGACATGCGCCGAGGTTTTCGCCGGGATACCCGACCTCGTCCGCGTCGTTTTCGCTCCGCCCCGGTTCTCCGTCTTCCGCCTCCAGGCTGGTGCGCTCGATCTCGTCTTTGCTGAAGGCTGGAGCGAGCGAGATGCCTTCCGGCGCCGCATCGAAACCGGGCCGCTGTTCGACGCGCTGGTCGGCGAGCGGCAGGCCCTTACGGTGGCCAATCCCGCTCACGAGGCGCTGCTCGGATCCGAGGGACTGCTTGCGGCTCCGGTGATCGGCTCGGACGGCCTTGTGCTCGGAATCATCAAGATCGAAGACATTGGCTTCAGCGATCTCACCCCCGCGACATACAACGACCTGCGCGTTCTGTGTGAATGGATCGGCCACGCCCACGACAGAGCCACGCGCCAGGAAGCCGGCGTCGGAGACCGACGCGCCGCCGACTTCCTCCGCGATATCCAAGTGCCAAGTCACGGTGCGCCACATGCGCCGGCGCAAGCACCCGGGCGCGTTAGGGGGACTGCTCTCGACGGATCTGCCTCAGACGCGACCGACATTCTGGGCCACTCGCCCGGACCGTACGACAAGGAACCCAAATCCGTCGAACTCGTCGTCGAGAGGGAGCGCAGGCAAGCGCGGGCACTGCCATGACCAGCAGCCTTCGCGTTACGGATACCCGCGCGACATGGGCCTTCGCATGAGCGCGGGCCGGCACCTGGTGAGCGCCGTCATAGTAATGCTCACAGGCGTGGCCGAGGCCTGGCTTACGCTTCAGCTTGCGACCCGACCCGGGCAGCTGCTGCAGCTTATCGCCGTTCAGGGGTTCGCGAGCAGCGTTATCGCAGTAGCGGGCGCCCTGCTCTACCGTTACGGGGAACGGCGTCCCGTGCTTCTGCTGGTGATGACTGCAACGGCAGCTCTAGGGCCTCTCGGCTTCGCGGGGGGCGTGCTGGTATTCGTCCTGCGGGCATTTTTCGTGCGCCGGGCGACACCCTTCGAAATTTGGTACGCTGAGCTTTTTCCTGCCCAAGCCCATGGCCCCGCTCGAATTCTGTACGACCGGATCGCACTGCGCAACGCCGGTCCGCCCGAGCGCGATTCGGCTGTGCCCTTCACGGATGTGCTGGAGCTCGGCACGGCTCACCAGAAGCAGGTTGTGGTGTCGCTCATGGCAGACCACTTTTGCCCTGCCTTCACGCCGGCGCTGCGTAGTGCCCTCAATAACCGGGAACCTGCAGTCCGGGTCCTCGCAGCTTCTGCGGCAGCGCGGATCGAGAATCATTTTGCCCAGCGCGAGGCCGCGCTACGGCAGGCGCTGACGGACGCGCTGGACGATCCGAGGGCGCTCCTCGCCCTGGCCCGTCATCTTGCTTCCTACGCCGACACGGGGCTCATGGACTCCGGCCGTGCCGCCGACATACGCCGCCACGCGCTTGTGGTGGCCGAGCAGGCTGCCGCGCAGGCGCCCGATAGCTCGGAAACTGCCGAACTGACGGGGCACCTGCTCCTCGCCTTGGGACGCGCCGACGAAGCCGTGGAACGGCTCGAACCTTGGATGCGCCGCACCGATCCACCGGAGGAGATCGCCGCTTTCTATCTCGCAGGCCTGTACGAACTGCGCCGATTTGCAGACCTGCGCGAGGCCTGTCGTCGGCACTTGGATGCTGTTCCGAGCAATCTACGCGGGATCGCATCCCTGTGGTCGCAATCACAGGAGGTGGCCGCTTAATGCCTGCCCCTCTCCGCTCCGCCGCGACCGCAGCTGCCGATGTATGCCTGATCGTCGAGGGTGCCTACCCCTTTGTGACGGGTGGCGTCTCAAGTTGGCTGCACGACCTCGTCAAAGCCCAAAAGCACCTCACCTTTCAGCTCGTTGCGATCTCCGCGGACGCAACGCCCAAGCCGCTGCGCTACGATCTTCCCACAAACATCCTCGGCATGACCGAGATCCCGCTGCACCAGCCGCAGACCAAAGCTCATGGTGGTGCGGCGGTGGCCCAGCTGATCGGTGAGATCGAGCAACCGCTGACAGCGCTTCTGGCCGGCGGCACGTTTGACGACCTGCGGGAGATCGTCGCGATCTTGCGCCGTCACGGAGGCCGCGCGACGCGACCTGTGCTCCTGAATTCAGAACCGGCCTTCGCGATGGTCCAGCGCATGTACGAGCGTACGGCCCCCGGGACCTCGTTCCTGAATTATTTCTGGAGCTGGCGCGCGCTGGTGGGCGGGCTCTACTCCGCCCTCCTTGCACCCCTGCCGGACGCCCGCGTCTATCATGCCATCTCGACCGGCTACGCCGGTCTCGTGATGGCATGTGCTGTGCTCAAAACCGGTCGCCCGGGGCTCCTCACGGAGCACGGGATCTATACGAACGAGCGGCGGATCGAGATCGCCATGGCAGACTGGCTCGTCGACAATTTGCCGCCGTCCCTCGGAACCGAAGAGAGGCGGAGGGATCTGCGCGACGTGTGGACCGTCGCGTTCCAGGCCTATTCCCGTGCCTGCTACGAGGCCTCGAGCTGCATCACCACGCTCTACGCGGAAAACCAGGTACTCCAGCGGCGGGATGGAGCGCCGGCGGAGCGGCTCCAGGTCATCCCGAACGGTATCGACTACGAACATTTCTCGAGCATACCGCGTGATCCCGGAGCACGTCCCCCCACGGTCGCTCTGATCGGGCGCGTGGTCCCCATCAAAGACGTCAAGACCTACATTCGCGCAGTGGCGCTGCTACGCCACATGATCCCCGGGGTACAGGCGCTCCTCATGGGTCCGACTGACGAGGATCCAGCCTATCTCCGCGAGTGCGAGGTCCTCGTCGAGCAGTTCGGCCTCGAGGGAACCTTCGTATTCACCGGCCGCGTCAACATCGCGGATTATTTAGGAAAGATCGACGTGATCGTGCTGACCAGCATCAGCGAAGCCCAGCCTCTCGTGCTCCTTGAAGCCGGCGCGGCCGGGGTGCCGAGCGTCGCCACGAATGTGGGCTCCTGTCGTGAAATCCTGGAGGGCCGTCCCGACGAAGACCCGCGGCTGGGACCAGGTGGTTTCGTGGTCCCGCTTGCCGACCCGCGCGCCGTCGCGACCGCTCTTGCTGACCTGCTGCGCGATCCTGCGCTTCACGGGCGCTGCGCCCGCGCCATAAAGCGGAGGGCTGAGATCTACTACAACAAGACGGTGGTGGACCGCATCTACCGGGATTTATACGACACGTATCTCCCGCTGCCGGACCGGGACTGGTCCGTCTCTGATGGGGTGCACGTGCGATGACCGACGACCCGAGGCGGCAGAGCCGGGTCCGGTCGGGCCAGGAGGAGGACCGATGGCTGGCATAGGCTTCGTGCTGCGCCGGCTTGCCCGACGCGACACCCTCGGAAGTAAGCTGCACGGCTACGTCCATGGGGCCTTCGTGGCCTGCGGCCCCTGGCTTTCCACCGTCCTGGCGCTCGGCAGTGTCGAGCTCCTCGGCCGCCGCATTGTCGGCCCTGAGGAACTCGCGCGCTTTTCGGTGGTCGTGATCTACAACTTCTGCTTCTCGCTCGTACTCGCGGGTCCGATCGTCATGGTGATCACCCGGCTCCTCTCGGACGACATCCGAGCGCGCCGGGTGGAAGGTGTGCCGGGTATGCTCATCGGAGCGCTTACTCTGCTCTGGGCCACCCAGGCGCTCGTTGCCGTGCCATTCTATGGATTTGCGGTCGACCTCGCGCCTCTGGAGCGCGTCGTCTCCGTCATAGGCTTCCTCCTTATCGGCGGAATCTGGCTCGTCGCCGTATTCCTGTCGGCCCTGAAGAGCTTCGGGACGATCAGCCTCGCCTTTGTGCTCGGGATGGCCGCGGCCTTCGGCGCCGCGGCGCTTTTGGTGGAGCCCTTTGGTGGCCTCGGCGCTGCGACCGGGTTCAGCGGCGGCTTGGCACTGATCTTCTTCATCCTTGTCGCACGGGTGTTCGCGGAATACCCCTACCCGGTTGCGCGACCCTTTTCATTCCTTTCGGGCTTCGCAACCTATTGGGAATTCGCTGTCGTTGGCCTCGTCTACAACGCGGCGATCTGGGCCGACAAATGGGTCATGTGGCTGTCCCCTGGCGGAACCACCGTCGCAGGAGCGATGCCGGTCTATCCGGCCTATGACGGCGCCATGTTCCTCGCCTACTTGTCGATCGTCCCGGCCATGGCAGTATTCGTGGTCGTCATCGAAACGCGCTTCTTCGAAGTGTACCTGCGCTTCTACGACGACATCGGCAACCATGCGACGTTAGAAGAGATCCATCGCAACCACGCGCTGCTGAGCCGCACCCTGCGCGAGAATATCCGCAACATCACGATCCTGCAGATCGCGGTATGCTACCTCACGATCCTGGTGGCGCCGAGCCTCATCGACATCGCCCGGGGCGGCTACGAGATGGTGCCGATCTTTCGTTTCGGCACGATTGGGGCAGCATTTCACGCGCTCCTACTCTTCACCATGGTGACGATGTCCTACTTCGACCTGCGGCGCGAACTCCTGGTCGTGTCGGTGGCCTTTCTTGTGCTCAATACGGGCCTCACCCTGGTGACGCTGCGCCTCGGCCCCGACTTCTACGGCTACGGCTATTTTCTTGCCTGCCTCCTGTCCGCCATTCTGGCCTATGCGGTTTCAGCCTTCACTGTCACACGGCTGCCCTATGTGACCTTCGTGGCTCATAACCGTGCGATCGAATAGCGCTCAATAGCGATCTCGTGGGCCGGGCAGGTCCGAACCAATTCCGTCGCGTTCGTTGCGACCGACAGCGCATTTCTCTCCATGTGTCCCGCGGTGAACTCGAGGATACCAGTATGGCAACCTATCTCGTGACCGGCGGCTGTGGCTTCATCGGCTCCCATCTTGCCGATGCGCTCGTCACGGCCGGGCATCGCGTCCTGATCCTTGACGATCTATCCAGCGGCCGGATCGGGAACGCGCCTCCGTCGGCCGAGATCATCGAGGGTGACGTCGCTGATCCCGTGACCGTGCGCCGTTGCATGAACATGGTCGACGGTTGCTTCCATCTGGCGGCGATCGCATCTGTCGAGCGCGCGAACAACGATTGGCTCGGCACCCACCGCACCAATCTGACCGGGACCATCACGATCCTCGACGCCGCCCGCGCCGATGCCGCGCGCAGGATTCCGGTGGTCTATGCCTCCTCGGCTGCAGTCTACGGCGACAACCCGAACGTTCCCCTTTCTGAGAATGCGACGACCAAGCCACTCTCGGCCTACGGCGCCGACAAGTTAGGATGTGAGCTGCACGCCTACGTGGCCGGAAGAGTTCACGGGCTCGCGACCTGTGGGCTGCGCTTCTTCAACGTCTACGGTCCGCGCCAAGACCCGCACTCGCCCTATTCCGGGGTGATCTCCATTTTCTGCGAGCGCCTACGCCGGGGCGAGGGGGTGACGATCCACGGCGACGGGCGACAATCCCGCGACTTCATCTTCGTGGCCGACGTGGTGCGCGCCTTGATGGCGGCTCTGGCAGCGGCTTCTCGCGAGGGGCCTGTCTACAACGTCTGCACCGGCCGCAGCACCACGATTCTCGATGTGGTCGACACGGTTGCAGGCCTGCTCGGCACACCGGCTGCTGTGGAGCACGGCCCGGCGCGGGCCGGCGACGTGCGCACCTCGCTGGGCGATCCCGCACGAGCGCTGCGGGATCTGAATTTCACGGCCGCGACGGACCTGAGGACCGGGCTCGCCGCGACCCTGGAGAGCCTGTGACAATCCGGGCCTCCCACGGAAGGCTGCGACGCAAGAGCGCGCCTCCGATTTAATCGATGAGCCGACGGAACATGGCCAAATGGCCGCGCTTATCTACATAGGTTTTGTTCAAGTATTTCCCGAGGAGGCTCGCCAGACCTGGCGCGCACATAGGTCTCATAAAGAGTCTTTGAAAGATGACGGCATGGATTTGGCTTCTCCGGCGTCCCGCCGCCAGAATCGCTAGTTGCCTGGCATGTTGGCGCGCCGCTCTTTCCGCGCCCCTTCTTGCCCTGGCAGTCATGGTCTCCGCTCTGCCAGGTAGCGTGGGCGCGCAGGAACGCATCGTGCCCCGCACGATAATCGCTTTCTATGACAGCGCGGTGGATAGGTCCTGGCAGACCACCATGCTCCATAAGCTAGCCGAGATGCCTCTCAACCACCTCGGTCTCGTGGTTGAGCCCCACGACATCAATAAGACGCTGCCGGACCTCACCGGCCGCGACGATGTACGCGGGGTCCTAACCTGGTGGGAGTCTGATGCGATCCCCGGAGCAGCCCGCTTCATAGAATGGAGCAGTGCCGCGATCGATGCGGGAAAGCGTTTCGTCATTCTCGGCAATTTCGGCTTCGGGAGCGGCTCAGCACAGGCAGTGCCGCGGGCCGCAGCGAATTCTTTTCTGCGGCGCCTCGGCCTGCGTGCGCGCCCGCAGAGCTCCGACAATTCTTTCACCGCACGGGCGACCCTGAAAGTCTCCGAAATGGTGGAGTACGAGCGCAAGCTCCCCATCGGACTGCCGCTCTACGACGCGGTGCGGAGCACAGACCCGACTGCGCGGGTGTACCTGCGCGTCGAGCAACCCGGCAATTCTGAACCAGCCGATCTCGTGGTTACAACCTCTCAGGGCGGCTATGTGGCCGTGGGCTACATCCACTATCAGGGTAGCTCGGTCGAAGAGGCGTGGTTTCAGCAATGGTACCTCAACCCATTCGCCTTCTTCCGCGAGGCCTTCGCGACTGACGACCTGCCGAAACCGGACGTCACCACTGCGGCTGGCCGGCGCCTGTATTTCAGCCATGTGGACGGCGACGGCTGGCGGAGCATGACCCAGATCCAGTCCTATCGCGGTCAGCGCGTGCGGGCCATCGACGTGTTGATCGAACGCGTGTTCACCGCGTTCCCGAATCTACCCGTTACAGTGGCTCCAATCGCAGGCGACCTCGACCCAACCTGGTGCGGCGATGAGCAGGCCCAGGAGGCGGCGCGGCATGCCTTCGCGCTGCCGAACGTCGAACCGGCCACGCACACCTACAGCCATCCTTACTCCTGGAACTCCTATCGGGCCGGGCAACCGCCCTGGGAACCGACGGGACAAGCCAATTGCGACGGATCAGAGGCTGCAGGACATGTCGACCTTCCGGACGCTGCGGAAGATGAATCGCAGTCCCCCCATGCCCACGGCGCCCCCAGCGCGGGTCGCGCATACAGGAAGCTCGCCTTCGACCTTGAGCGTGAAATCGCCGGATCGGCCACCTACATCAACAAATATGTGCCACCGGGCAAATGCGTCCGCTTGGTGCAGTGGAGCGGCGATACATCGCCGTTCCGAGATGCACTCCGGGCCGTACGCGAATCCGGACTCGTGAATATCAACGGCGGCGACGCGCGCTTCGACTCCAAGTTCCGCTCCGTCTCGTGGGTGGCCCCCATCGCGCGGCACACATCAGGCGAACTTCAGATCTACGCAGCTGCCAGCAACGAAAACACCTACACCGCGAACTGGACGGCCGAGTTCGGCGGCTTTCGAGCCCTCCCCGAGACTCTGGAGCGCACGGAGACGCCCCGCCGGCTTCTGCCGATCAACGTCTATTACCACGCCTATTCGGGCGAGAAGCCGGCGAGCCTGAACGCGCTCCTGGCCAATCTGCGCTACGCGGAGCAGCAGGAGATCGCACCCGTCCCGACCTCGACCTACGTGGCGATCGCGCAGGGCTTCTTCACCACGCGACTCGTCACATTGGGTCCGCGCACGTGGCGCGTCGAGGGGCGGGGCGCCTTGCAGACCATCCGGATCGACAATGCCACCGCAGAGGAGGTCGACCTCAGCCGCTCCGCCGGCCTGTTGGGCTGGCGACGTAAGAGTGAGAGCCTCTACGTTGCCCTGGATCCGGCCCATGTCGCGCCGGTCATCGCGTTGCGCCCTCTCCGCGAGGCGGCCGAGCCCCCTGCCCCAGCGCTCATACAGAGCCGCTGGCTGGTCGAGTCGCTCGCCGTCTCCGGCGACCGCTTCACCTTCGCGGCGCGGGGCTTCGGGCCGGGCGAGATGACGTGGCTCGTTCCGAAGCCCGGGCGGTACGGGATCACAGCCGCCACGACGCACGGCGTGATCCTGCAGGAGGCGGAGCGCGCGCCCGACGGCACTCTCGCGATCCGCATCCCGGCAAGCGGGTCCGCCGGCGCCGGCATACGGGTCGTGTGGCAGGGCGAGGCTGATGCGACGGCAACCGCGGAGGCGCTGCCTGAAGTTCCGCCGCTTCTCGGCCAGGAGCCAAGCCCATGTCCTCACTGATCGGACAGCGGCAATGGGGCCCTGTCGCTCGCCGATGCGTGCGGGTTCTCCTCGACCGCCGCCGCTTTGGCCTGGGGTTGGCAGCCACGTGCTTGACGCCTGCCACTGCCGGTACGGCTCCACCGGCCCTGGAACCGTTTGCCATCTATTATGGGCACGAGAACAACCCCGCCCTCGACGCTTTCCGCCTTCTCGTGCTTGACCCCGACGCAGACCCGGCCCTGGTACGGCACCGCACGACCAGGGCAACATGCCTGGGCTATTTCAGCCTCGCGGAGGTGCATACCGACCGCGCCTATGCCATGCAGGTTGCTGCTGAGGGCCTGCTCCACGGCGGGAACCCTAACTGGCCGGGTGCCCGTTTCGTCGACGTGCGCGATCCGCGTTGGCACCGACGCGTCACCGATGAGATCGTGCCCTCGATCCTGGCAAAGGGCTTCAGCGGCCTCTTCCTTGATACTCTCGATTCGGCCGAGTTCCTGGAGACATTGCAGCCTGTGCGCTTCGAGGGCATGCGCGAGGGAGCCGCTGCCCTAATCCGCGCGATCCGCCGCACCGCGCCGGACATGCTCCTGATGGTCAACCGCGGCTATGCGACGCTCCCGGCACTCGCCGGCGCTTTCGACATGCTCCTCGGCGAGTCGGTGCGAACGAGCTACGACCCTGCGACCGGGCACTACCGACAGGTCAGCGACGCAGATTACGCATGGCAATGCGGCCGGATGCACGAGGCCAAGGCCCGAGACCCGCGGCTGCGGCTGTTTTCGCTCGATTATTGGGACCCCGCAGATCGGGCCGGCATTCTCCGGATCCAGGCGGAGGAGCGAGGCCGCGGCTTTATCCCCTACGTCGCCACCCCAGACCTCACAACGATTGTGCCACCGCCATGACACGTTCCACCCAGATCCCAGGGCGCTCTCCCGCGCGAGCGCTATCCCCGCCGGGCGATCTCACACGCGGCAGGTGGTGCTCCGTGAAGGGGCATCTCCCCATTGTCCTAGTGGCCATCGCGGCGATCGGAAGCAGCCTTCTCCTCGTCCCGCGCACCCGAGAGCAGATTGCGATGGATCTCGATGCTGGGCGCATCGAGGCCGCGATGGAGCGACTCGAACAAGCGGTCAGGGCGGGCGACTATTCTCAATGGACGCTGGCCACGCTTGCGCGCGCCCACGAAGAAGCCGGTGATCCGGCTGGTGCGGTCCGTGTTCTCGAGACGCTGGCACACCGCAATCCCCGCAACACCACGATCCTCATGACCCTGTTGGATGGTTATCGGTATGTGGGTCGGCTCGAGGATCAGGTCGGTACCCTGCGGCAGCTCCAGAACCTTTCGCCTACGCTCGACCGGCAGCGGACGATCGTGCGGCTTGAAGCGGAACTCGGACGCAGTCAGGAGCAGCGCAGTGCGCTCGAAGCGCTGATCGAGCGATTCGGCGGCGCGCCGCAAGACTTCACGGATCTCGCTCGTCTCGAGGCGGAACTCGGCCGACCTTCCGCGGCGGCGTCAACTCTGGCCCGACTGCGAGAGCGCTACCCCGCGTCTGTGAATGCCGCGACGGCAACCTGGGAAATGACACTTTGGATCGTGTCGGGCCAACCGGATCGCGCTCTTGCCAGTGGTCGTGCATGGCTCGCCCACGGGGAACGGGGCAGCGATGCTCTACAGCTCGCGGACGTGTTCACTGGGCGGCAACTCCCAAGCCTTGCGGTCCAGCTCCTGTCGCCCTTTGCCCGGGAGGGCGCCGCGCCGGAACTTCTCGTGGCGCTTGGCAGCGCCGAGTACGCCAGCGGGAAAGTCCAGGCGGCTCAACGCCGCCTTGCGAATTTCGACGCGGCGTACGGGATGTCCTCGGATCCTAGGATCCGACTCCTGCATCTGCGGTTCGCACTGGCGCTCGATAGCCCGCGCAGTGCCGTTGCCGCGGCCTCAGGCCTGGAGTTGAGCGCATTGTCGCCGCATCTCCTTTCAGGGCTTGCAGCGGCCGCCGTGCGGATCAACCGGCTCGACCTCGCTGAAGCCATCAACGCGCGCGGCGAGACCATGCTGACATCGCTCGACCCGATCGTGGCGGCGCAGCTCTCTCTTGCCCTGGGTCGCAGCCCGGAGGCGCGGCGATGGATGGAAGTCGCGTCAGTCGACGCCGAAGGCGACCCGGTCCGCACCGTGGCCCTTGCGGGCCTGCAACTCCGGCTCGGGATCCGGGATCAGGCGCTGGCTACCTTGCGTAAAGCCATAACAGCATGGGATGTGGACGAAACAGGGTCCGTCTCGCCTTCAGCGCTCGCCTCCGCCCGACCTTCCGAGCACCCGGTAGCACTGTTGGTGGGTTCCGAAAATCAACCGACTGCGAGTGACCTGCCCAGTCTCGAGTTCCCGCCAGGACTGCTGTGGGACATGACGCGCCTCTATGTCCAAGCAGGCGCGGCCGACGAGGCGCGCGAGATCCTTGCTGCCCTACGGAGCCGGCATCGTTCGCCGGACGCCGACCGGGCCTGGAGCTTCGCAAGTGTGATGTCCGGGCGCGCGAAAGACGTGCGCACGTGGCTTGCGAGCCGCTCCGACGGGCCGCTTGATCCTGCCCTCCTGCGCGACATTGTCAGCCTTGCGATGCAGGCCGGTGCCTCTGATCTGGCGACGGATGCCGCCAGCCGCCTTGTGAAGGAGCGCGGCCGTGATGAGGACCGTCTGCTCATGGCAGAAGTCAGAAGCGCCGTTGGGCGCCCATGGACCCAGCCTCCTCTGTCAGCGGGGATGTCGGAGCTGCGGCTGCAGCTCAGCACAGGCACCCGCACGGTTCTGCGCTGAGGATCATGACGGAACGTGCCGCGTGGTATGCCTGACTCGATGAGGGCCCAGGTTTCTCCTCGCCAGCAATTCCATGCGGCTGTTCGCCTGAAGGCGGCAAGGACGGCACGCGCCTCGGGGACCGGGGCGGTCTGGCGACGCGGGCGCGTTTGCGCCAGCGGGTCCTAACCAACGCGATGGGGCAAGAGCTGAGCCGCGACGGCTCGTCTCGCAGGGTGCAGCGCCAAACGCTACTGAACGGAGATCGGGACGACGGACCCTCGCCCACGGGTGGGAAGCGAGTGGCACCCATGCCGCTTGATCAAGGGCGTGGAGCTGCGGGCTCGGTGGTGGCCCCTGCTGCCGGCGGGGCTGCAAGCTGCTGGCGTGTACCCGCGAGCTGACCCTGCGCATCGGCAAGCTCCTCGCGGGTGGCTTGGAGCCGTCCCTCGAGCTCAGCGATCTCCCTGTTGCGGGCCGACAAATCATCCGTGGCCCTCGCGAGCTGAGCCTGCAGGTCAGAGAGGCGAGTTTCGAGGCGGGGTCTCTCGCCCGCCAGCTCGTCTCGCGTATTGTTCAGGGAGGCGATGGTCTGCTCGACCTGTGCCTGCTCCTGCCCCAGCCGGTCCCGCTCCGTACCGATCTTTGATAGTTCGGCTTGCGCTGCGGCTTGGGCTTCCCGCACCTGCTGCAGGCGGCGCTCGGCCTCGGCAAGCTCGTTCGCTTTCGCCGACGCCGCCTGGGTGGCTCGGCTCAGACTCTCGCGGGCTTGCGCCTCCTGCTGGCGTGCTTCTTCGAGTTGCCGGCCCACATCGGCAAGCTCCCGAGTGCGAGCCAGCACCGTCTGCTCTGCCGCGCCGACCTCCTCCTTCAGCGTCGCGAGACGCTGCTCTGCCGTCGGCAGTTGGTTCTGGACGTCTGTGAGCCGTTGGGATTGAACCGTGGCGCTGCGGTTGAGGTCCGCAGCTCGTTGTTGGGCCACCTGCAGTTCCTCTTGAGCGGCAGCGGCCTGGGCTTGTACCTGAGTTCGAGCTTCGACCGCCTGAGCCAATTCCTGCTGCTGCGCCTGAAGGTTTTGCAGCAATGGAGTGAGTTGCGCCTGAGCCTGCTCTCGGGACTGGGTCGCCTGCGCGAGCTGCTGCTGAGCTGCTTCGATGGACCGCTGAAGCAAAGCGAGATCCGCCCGAGCCTCATCCCGATTCCGGGAGACATCACTCAGCTGCTGCTGAGCCGCCTGAAGCGCCTGCCGGAGGGTGCTGAGCTGGGCCTGGGCCTGCTCCTGTGCTTGGGTGAGTTGCGCGAGTTGCTGCTGGGCGGCAGCACTCCGGCTCTGGAGGTCTGCCACCGCGCCCGAGGACCGCTGCTGCTCGGCCAATTGCGTGCGCAACCCCGCCTCACTCTGCTGCAGCCTCGAGACGGCAGCCTCCGAGGCTTCCCGCTCGTTAGCCGCGGATAGGCCAAGACCCAGCGCGACAGCCCAGCCCAAAACGGCCAATCCGGCGAGTACGAGTGAAACTGGCCGTGTCAGCTCGGAGCGGTAGTCTAGCGGCATGAAAGCCTCCAGCAACACACGAGAGACCCTGCAGATCAGGGCTCAGCAACAACGCGCGGCAAGCCCGGTCGGGTGCAGCCGCTACTCAATTGTTCTGGGCGACGGGCTCGCTTGCTCGCGCACCGATGCCAATCGAGGGCGTAGTACAGCCCTGTGATCCGGGGCAGCCCCGGACAGGATCCAGCGGCCTCGGGAAAGGCTGTCGGGTGCATCGGGTGGGGTTTCGGCCAGGAGATTTCCTTCCCCTGCGACGGGTCTTCCACAAAGTCTCGGCATCGCACCGGACCGGCAGATGCTCTCCGCCCCGATTTCCAATGCAACCTGCTCCGGTGCGAGGCTTCGCGTGAGCTCTCACCGGCGGGAGCATTGGTTCGGCGTGAAGCGGCCGGTCCGCAGCAGCTCTCCGAGCCCGCGGACCGGCCGCTTCACGTGCAAGGTGATCCCATCATGTCGCCTGCGCCGCGGAACCGTTGTCGCTTCACCGCCCATTTGGATCGAGCCTTAGTGCTCGCGGAAACTTCTCTCGACGACCAGTTGCAGGGGCTGGATGAGATACTCTGCCAACGTCCGATCGATCGTCGTGATATAGACTTCCGCGGGCAGACCTGGGGTCAGCTCCAAGCCCGGCGCTACGGTCTTCAAGTGATTGCGATCTATTTCGACCTTGGCGGTATAATAGCGATCGCCGGCGGGATCGTCCTGAAGCGAGTCCGCGGACACTTTCTGCACGCGACCGGAGATCCGAAGCAGATTCCGCTGCGGGTAGGACGGGAAGACGACGTGGGCTGAAGCGCCTGCGTGAACCTCGTCGATATCCCTGGGCGAAACTCTGGTATCGATGACCAGGTTTTCTTCGGTCGGGACGAGGTCGAGGATAGGCTCACCAGGTTTTACGACGGCTCCGGGCGTTTTCAGGCGCACGTTGAGAACGATACCGGCTGCAGGCGCCCGAATCAGCGTTCGAGCCAGACGGTCGCTGCTTTTCCGGATCTGCTCCTCGGCTTCCACTCGCCGCGCTTGCGTCTCGGCAAGTTCAGCGTCGATCGACTCTGCCCGTTGCGCCCCGATCCCCTGAATCTGGAATTGCATTTCTGTGATCGTCTCCGCCGCTTTCGCGATATTGGCGGTCAGTTCGCCTTCGGCTGCGACGCGGTCCGCGAGAGCGCGTTGGATTCCGAGCAACCTCGAGACCCGTTCGAGTCCTTTATTCGCCATCTCGTTGGCGACCCCCTCCTCCTGCTCGAGCAGAGCAATCTGACGGCGTACTCCAACGAGCTGGCGCTGGTAGCCATTCACCTGGGCTCGCAGCTGGGCCATCCGCTGCTCCAGGACGGATCTGCGGTTCTCATCGGTCAGGTTGCGCCCGTTAAGCCGGCTGATTTCCCGTTGGGTCGCATCCCGCACGACCGGATTGCTGCGATCTTCCAGAACCGGGTGACGGAACTCGATTGTTCGAGCACGTGCCTGTTCGGCCTCAAGACGCGCCTCCTGCGCCGCCAGTGCGATCAGGCGTTTGTGGAGGGCTCCGTCGTCCGATTGAGCGGCGATGTCGTCGAGGACCACCAACTCGTCGCCCACGTTGACCCTGTCACCTTCCGACACGCGCATGGTGCGGATGATGCCACCCTCCAGATGCTGGATCGTCTGGCGGCGACTCTCCGCACTGACGATTCCCGGCGCGATGACGGCGCCTGCCAGACGTGCGTTGGTTGCCCAGACACCTCCGGCTCCGAAGAAGAGAACGATGATTGCGACTCCGCAGGCACTTACTTTCCTCAGCTCCGCCCAAAGGGACGGCTCGGAGGCGGTGCGCTCGGAATCCGCAGCGACGGGACTCGGCACTTTGTACTGATCTTTCGTCACGATCTCAAACATGGCGGGGCTCCGGCGCGATGCTCAGTTGGCGAGTTCCGGGTACGCTTTGGATGGAGCTTCCTGCTCCGCCGGACCCGGCATTCCGATCTGGGCCGGCGGCGCGGCGGCTCCCGCAGGTCCGCCACGCAGCACGCGAAGATTCGAGAGCACCTCGTCCCGTGGACCAAACATCTCCATTCGTCCGAGGCGCAGGACGAGCAACTTGTCGGCTGGCTTCAGAATGTGCGGCTGATGAGCAATGATCACCACTGTCGCGCCCCAGCCTTTCGCGGCAGCGATCGCCCGGATGAGCGCGGCTTCGCCTTCGCTGTCAAGGCTGGCGTTGGGCTCGTCCAGGACGATGAAGCGCGGGCGCCCATAAAGAGCCCTCGCCAGGCCGATCCGCTGCCGCTGTCCTCCGGATAGAAGAGCACCGCCCTCGCCGATCTCGGTTTCGTATCCTTGCGGCAGGCGCAGGATCATCTCATGGACCCCAGCCGTGATCGCCGCCTCGATGACGTCTTGCGGATCCGGGTTCGGAAGAAGGCGCGCGATATTCGTTCTAACGGTCCCCTCGATCAACTCGACGTCCTGGGGCAAGTAGCCGATGCTCTCGCCGAGTTGGTCTCGCGGCCAAATGGCAACGTCGGCGCTGTCGAGGCGCACGCAGCCCTTTGTCGGCTTGATCAGACCGACCATCATCCGACAGAGGGTGGATTTGCCACAGCCCGATGGACCGATGATCCCCAGCACCTCTCCACCCTCGACGCGGAAATGAATGCCCTGCAGCGTGGGTTCAGGGCGTCCAGGTGGCACGTACGACAATCTCTCGCACATCAGGGAACCACGCATCGCGGGCAGGCGTGTCGAGTGCTTGGGCTCCGGGATCCGGTCGAGGACGCGCAGCAGTCGGTCGTAGGCATCGCGAGCAGACATCAGAAAGCGCCAGGTTCCGATTGACTGCTCGACCGGGGCGAGGGCCCGGGCCAGGAGCATCGACGCCGCGATGATGGCCCCACCTGAAATCTGGTTGTCCAGCGCCAGATAGGCGCCGAGTCCCATGATCAAGATCTGAATCAGCATCCGCACGAATTTGGACATGCCGACCAGGACCGAGTTCCAGTCGCTTGCCCGCTGCTGTTGCGCGAGTGCGGAATTGTTGTGGGCGCTCCATGTCGTGATAAAGGTCGGCAGAAGCGACATCGCCTGGAATACGTCGGCATTGCGTATCGCGAGTTCAGCGCTCAGCTGGCATGAGTTCACGGTTTTCGTCGCATCGCGAAAGGCTTTGCGCGACGTGAGTTCGTTGATGACGGCAATCGAGAAGAGGCTGACGGCTGCCGCGAGGCCGAGGAGCCCGAGATAGGGGTGGATCAGCCAGACCACGGCGATATACACCGGCGCCCAGGGCACGTCCCCTGCCGCGTTCGCACCGGGATTCCCGAGGAACGCCCGAATGGTCGCAAGATCCCGCAAGGGCTGCGTGGATTGTCCGATTCCTAAGAGCTTGCCTTGAATGCTCCACATCAACACACGGGATGCCAGCCTGCGCTCGAGCCAGCTGCTCATCCGGCTCAAAATCATGCTGCGGATTGCATCCAATCCCCCCATAAACAATACGGCGACGGCGGCGATCAGCGTTAAGAGGACCAGAGTTTCCACCCGGCCGCTCGACAGAACGCGATCGAAAAGCTGCATTGTGTAGAGAGGCGAAACCAAGAAAAACAGATTGAAGAAAAAGCTCATCCCGATGAGAAAAGGGATTAATTTTGCACACTCGCGCAAGGTCGCGCGCAGTTCATCGCCGGCTGTACGATCCGATTCGTCTGGGGATGTGGCTTTTTTGTCCCTTTTCATGCCAGTTTCTCCGGTTTCTACTTTTTATATTAATGGCGCCTTGCCGTATTTCGATATCCGATTGGCGGGTCAAATTCAGACTTTTGGAGATCGCTTCGAGGGCGGAAGGAATCGCCCGAAGGTCTGACGACGGACTGCAATGACCGGAGTGACAAAGACCGATTGCGTGCCCTGCCCGGCAGCTGGAACGCTGCACGCACAGGATCTCGTTGCCGATCCTTATTGGCTCGATCTGCAGGCGTGCTGCACTGGATGGTCACGCCACCCCTCCACGAAGTTGGAGGATTTCGCGACAATCCGCACGACGTCCGCCTGCCGGCGGGCGTTCATCTTTTGAAAGATCAGCTTGAGGTAGCTGCGAATCGTGTGAATGCTCATCCGCAGACGTTCGGCAATCTCGGCCGGCGTCAATCCTTCACAGATCAGGCGCGCGACTTCCGCCTCGACTTTCGTCATACTGAAGAGGTTGCGAAGAACGGTGTCGGACATTGGCGCGCTGGCGGCGGGATCACAGACGAAGAGTGCAATTTTCCCAAGTTTCAAGCGCACACCCGTGAAGTGCAGTGCAGGGATGCCGCTTGTCGAGAATCCCAGCACTGATCCGAGTTGGCTCTGCTCAAGCGAGTTCAGCATCTGCTGCAATCGGATGAATTCGCGGTCTCCTGCAATGCTCAGTCGATCTCCTCTCAGGACCAGTTCACACCTGAGGTCCAGCATTCGATAAAAGGCTTGGTTCGCATGCTCGACCTGCCCCTTCGAATCGACGATGGCCACCGCAAAATGCATCTGGTTGAGAATTTCCCAACCCTGATCCTGCCTCGCCTGCAATTCGGCTTCGGCAATCGCTTCACACAGAGGAGCGATTTGGGCGACAAGGGCGATCTCCGATCGGTCAAAAGGCTCCTCGGTTTTGAAGCGTACAAAGCTCAAGAGGCACACGATGTCTGCCGTGCGGTAGATCACCAGCTGGAGCAGGTGAGCGCTTTCGTCGCCAGCCCGACTTTCTTCTCCTCGGGGTGTTTCACGCCGATTCACCACACGCGAGCGGACGACCTGCAGCCCTGATCCGCATACATGGGGCGCCGCGGGATCGGTGATGCTCGCGACCTGCTCAGCGGCAGCCTGAGAGAGGTGAGAGCAGGCAGCGACTATTGGTCGTTCACCACACGTATGCAGCGAGAGGACGGCGCCGTTGCAGCGGACCATCGTCGAAGCCGTGCCAACAAGGCGCTCCCAAGCGTTCAATCTCACAGCCGGATGCGGCTCAGCGCGACGATCGTGTTCATATGTACGGGTTGGATTAGGTGTGGCGGGCACCTCGGACGCGAGAGATATTTGCCTACCTGTATCTTGTGTCACTTGTGACATAACCCCCCCCCGGCGTTACAGTTAAAGCTGTCTCAGATTATGGACTCGTCCCATAGCCCCACAGATGAGTTAGCCCTTTCGCACGGCCCCGAAGGCAGGCCTGAAACAATCGAGATTGAAACAATTACAACGAAAATCTCGTGCCCCGTGTGAGTTCAATAGTCCGGCGCGTTTATACATCTTGAGATAAGGCAAGATGAATTCCTTCTGATTTTCCATCTTTTCGACCGTCAGCTCGCAAAAAAGTCTTGGAGTCATTTCTGCGGGCCGAGCGACCTCGACAGTTGCCGGTCGCACGGGCTGCCGGCGGCAGCGTCCTGGCGCGAACCACACCGTGAGATGTGGGAGATCCGCGTGACGTGCATGAGATCGACGCCACCGGCACGAGCCCGGTCTCGTATTGCTCGCGCTGGTTCACCCGGAGGGAGAGCAGTGCAGAATGTCTGGCGGGGGCGCCCGGATCTCCCCGCAAAGGAGCCAGGCTTCTGCTGTGCCCGGTTCCGGCCCGGTATGCCGGGGCTGCGCCCTGACGATACACGCGCTGCGGGAACTGCCGTGGATGCCGATACCCAGTCGCGCTTCAACGCGCGTTCTGCGTTGCACCAAGCCTTACACCCAGTCCGCCCTCGCGCGTTTCACCCTCTGACAGGAAGATGACACCCGCGTCTTCGAAGGTGCGCCTTATTGCACGGATGGTCTCCTGGCGTGGCTGAGACTGGGCGTTCTCGAAGCGGGCCACCGTTGAAATGCCAACGCCCGCGGCTTTTGCGAGCTTGACTGTTCCCCAGCCGAGTGCGGCCCGCGCCATCCGGCATTGTGCTGGCGTCATCAGAATGCAATGCGCGCTCATACAGATTACTATACAATCTTTACATGAGGTGCTCGGCAACTCTTAGGGAGTAAAGCACCGTAGCATTAGCTTGGTGCGTCCGAGCGCCGCCCTTCCCTATTCGCTAGATGGCGTCTTGGTGGGGCCGAATGGGCTAGCCCGCTTAGCTCGATAAACCGCGCAGCTCATCCCGCGGTTCTAGCCCTTTTCATATATAACTAATATATTTTTGATCCGTCGCCCCTGGGATTCCTGCACCTCCCATACGATTCGGCCCCTCCCCCGTTCCCCTTTGGCTGGTCGGATAACCGGGCAAGATCAGTTCCGGCCCCTTCGAACTCGCCTCATCGGGAAGCCTAGGTCCCGTTGCAAAAGCCATATCCAGTCAGTGCTTCCTCAACTCTGCACGAGGCTCTGGAGGAGCGGCATTGTCGCTCGCCCATGGAGCATCGCCCGGTGCAATGGCCGGCTGGAAAGCGAACTTATCCCATACATCCTGTCTATGGTCGGCCCCCACACCAGCCTGCGCCGACCAGGGCGACTTGACATTTATAAATTTTTCTCCAATTTTAATTTATATCGGCACTGATGGTCGGCCGGATGCATTGAGACGCAAGGGCATTCCCGCCCACGATAGAGGGGTTCGGCCGCTGCAGCTAAGCAGAAGTGTATTTTCCGCCTGCACAATCCCGACGAGGAAATGTGTAGCGATTATCGATTTCCAATACATATGCATCATAGGATACGGGAGGGTATCTTGTTGACAGTTATCTTAATCGGCAGACAAGATCTTTTGCGGAGTCTACTTAGCCGTCATCTTCAGGCGAGTGCGCCTGATCTGAACCTCTACGAAGCCGATCAAATATCGGCGCTCGATGGCTCGCTCGCGGAAACGGCATCTGTCATTCTCATGATGCATCAGGCCGAGACACCCATCCGGCAGACAGTGAATGCCATCGAGCAGATGCGTGCCCAACTTCCCCGCACGCCGGTTGGCATCATCTCGGATAAAGACGATCGGGAAACCATCATGGCGGTGCTCCATGCCGGTGCCCAGGGCTTGATCCCGATGCGCAGCTGCGTCGCGTCATTGCTGCCGATCCTGCAGCTGCTGGCTGCGGGTGAGAGGTTTGTTCCCTGCGCTGACGTCGGCACCGCGGAGTTCCCTTCGAATGGGCCTCTGGCGGCAGAAGACAGTGTAATGCGCTACCAAAGCCCCCAGACTCTACAGCTCACTTCGCGCGAACAGCAGGTCTTCAGGGAACTCCTCCTCGGCAAGTCGAACAAAGCAATCGCGCGAGCGCTTGCTATGCAGGAGAACACCGTCAAAATCCACCTTCGCAACATTTACAAGAAGCTGGGCGTGCGCAGTCGCTGTGCAGCGATCGTACTTGCGAAAAACACCTTGCAGACCAGCCCGCGTCGACCCAATCTGATCAATGAAGTAATAATTGAGAAAGATATTAACTCTACCATTCCTAACCTGGAGAAAATTTTGTCTACTCTTGAAGATGCGCGATAATTCTGTATCGTGGCTTGCGTACGGCAACGCAAAGCTAACGATTGTCAGGCGGGTTTAGCGATGCGGCCGTTTGATGTGATGACGAGTCAAAAGGAGCGCACGAGAATGGGAGATCTGCGTCGCCCTTCGCCTCACGAGAGAAAAGCGTTCGCTGAGCGCCTTCAGGCCGCCATTGAGATGAGTGGATTGACCTATGAGGAGATCGCTTTACGCGCTCGCGAACAGCTCCCTTCCGCTATGAAGCTGAGTGCCGCCGGCGTTTGGCAGTACGCACACGGCAAGACATTCCCGCGGCAGAAGCATTACATCGACGCTATATGCCACGTCCTTGGGGTTCCGCCAGGCGATCTGATCGCGAAGCAAGAGCGGGTGAGCGACGCAAAACAGGGCGCGGCGGCGCAACCGACGCGGAGTTCCGTCAGCGTGGAGGACCTTGGCAACGGGCACGCCAAGCTCAATATCATGATCGATCTCCCTTGGGATAAAGCTCTCAAGGTGCTCAATATTCTCACGAATGAATAGGAAGCCTCTGCGGCTCGCGAAACCGTTTGCACCGTCGAAACCGGTGATCTGATGGTCTGGCCTCCGGACAGGAGGTCAAGGTCGCGGGGTGAGAGGATGGGCCCCGCGGAGTCATAAGCGGTGACCCCAGGCCGTGGGGGAACGGACCGCCTCGAAGTGTGCGAGCGAGGGCTCGTGCCTGCCCCCTCAGCCTTGTCACATTCCCTTGATCGGTCGGCCCGCCCCTGGGACGGCCGCGCCCCTGCGACGCGATGGCTGATGCGGCGGATTAAGGCTTCGCTAAGCTCTTCGCGAGGCTCAATGGATCAGGGGCGTTTCATGCGGACACTTGCCTGTCTCACCGTTTTCTCTGCACTGGCGTCCGTCAGCAGCGCTCAGGCGATGAGCTATGGGTTGCTCCCCTTCCAGGACGGCAGCAGCGCCATCGTGGCCCAAGGGCAGATCGGTAGGGATGAAGCTGTGCGATTTCTCGCTGCCATGCAGGTGGCGCAAGAGAGAGGCGCCATGCCGAGCATGCTCATCATCTCCTCACCTGGAGGCAATCTGGGAAGCGCGCTGAAGCTCGGTCAGGTGCTCCGCCAGTTGCGGATGCGGACGCTGGTCGGTTCGGTCGCGCAGGACGCGGACGGGCAGCGCGCCCTGACCGCAGGCGGTTGTCACTCGGCCTGCGTGATGGTTCTTATGGCAGGCATCGACAGGTCGGTGCTGCCCGGGAGCCGCGTCGGCGTGCATTCTCCGCAAGTCGTGGTGGTCGCCGGCGGACAGGGCTACAGTCTTGATGAGACCACAACGCGCTACGTGGTGCAGAGGTCCGAGCCAGTGCTGCGGTCCTATGCACGTGCCATGGGGGTGAGCCCTGCCGTGATCGATGTCGCGCATGGGGTCCCGCATACCAGCATTCGTACCCTCACGTCGTCGGAACTGGCCCGCTATCGCCTTGTGACGTCCGGCTCAGGCCAGAACGTCGCCCGGTCTCCAGACGGCAAACGGACGGCTTCGGCACGTCACAAGCGACGCCCGTCCTGAGGGCTTGGCCCGCGCGCCCGCTTGCCGGCTGGCACCCGTCGAACATGGCTTGAGCCGCAGAGCAGGTGGTCGGTTCCCCAATGGTCGGTCGAGCCCCAAAGCAGCCGGCCTTCGAACTCAAGAGAACGGGTGCCCGACGGCCGCTCAGGCGCAGATGAGGTGGAGCGGACCGCGCTGCTATCGCTGAGCGCTCAACTCTCCGGCATCCCGGCCCGAAGACCTAGAGGCTGTTATGAACCTGATGCCTGCTAGCTACTTCAGAACACTGAATGGGGACTCCTCGCAGCATCGCGCAGATCTTGAGATCACCGCCGTCCGTAGCCTCCAGGGCGCCATTCCCATCTTCGCAGTATCCCTTCCAAGCTTTCAGTCGCAGTAGCGTGGGCCGCTCCAAGACTTCAAGAGGTCTTTGCCGCTTCGAGGTTCATAACAGCCTCTAGAGCCGTTTCGACTTGCGTCGGATCAGCTCTCCTCTTTTCGTCTCCGCGTTTTCTTCACGTGAGCCGGATCCACCTCACTCGAAAACGCTCTAGCGGGCCCGGATGATGGATCCGGTCGAGGCACCGGCATCGCCGCGGTCGGACGAGATCGAGGGTTTTGCTCCATCGATGGGCTCTTCGCGGATGGAGCCGTCCGTCATGAAGATCGTCCTGATCCCGGACGAGGGGTCAGAGATGACGTTCTTCACGGTCGGCTGTGTCGGAGCGGGTGGTTGGATAGGGCTGCTTTTCGTGGATCGGGCCGCGGTCGCCTCTTGGGATGCTCCGGGGGCGGACTCGTCTTCGGATGGGGCCACCTTGCCCTTCGGCCTAGCGGCGGCGCGCCGCCTATTCTGCTCCCGTCCCGCGGGACCGCTCTTACCAGCCTCGGCCTCCCGACTCGCGGGCTGGCGCTGCATCGACGCCGTCTCCTGCTCGTACGTAGCGATGGCCTGGTCGAGGCGCGACTGTGCCTCCGTCGCGGCTTTCTGCGCCGATGATCCAATGATTGCGACCAAGGGGTTGGCTTGGCGCTCCGCATCCGCCGTCGCCTTTGCCGCATCTGCAGCGTTGGCGGCTTCGATCAGTTTGCGAGCCGCCGCCACCTGTTCGGCCTTGGTGGTTTCATAAGAGTACCGACGGCCAGCGGCCTCAAAGACCATGGTCTTCGCCTCAGCGCACTCGGCCAGCACGCCAAGGACGAGTGCGAAGGTCCCTGCTATGGCAACGATATTCCTCATCGTCTGTGGTCCCACATCCATGCTAATTCAAGGAACAAACAAGCCGTGGCGCAATTCCGGATCAGTTCGCGCCGGGCCCCGCCATTCATGTCCGCGAGCGCCTTGAAGGCTTAGAGCGCTGTCGCCACAGGAGGCTCGGGCTTCTGGCAAGCCACAGATCCAGCAGAATCATGCCGGGTCCGAGCCGGCCGGGGTTGAGGCCACAGGCCCTGAGGCGAATTCGAAATGCACCAATGGACATGCAGCCTTGTCGTCAACGGCCGCGAGAAGCCGGGCTCCCGCCTTCAGGGTCCACCGCTCCGGCCTGTCCTGCTCATCATTCGTCCGCATGCTTATCCGCTGGTACCATCAAGATTTCCTGACAGTGGTTCATAGAACAAGGTCCTGATCTGCGACGCGCCAACTTGTCTAATATCCGTAATGGATAAGTTGATTTAGGGCGACAATATGACGATCTTATTGCGCCGGCGCTCTTCGATTGGATCCGGATCTTATATCTTCCGGGATGCTGCTTGCACTGAAGTCCTGCCCTGAGGCAAGCCCAGGGCGGTACGCCGGTCCCGAGCAGCCAATGAGATCGATAACCGGTGCGTCCCCACGTGCAAGGTGGCCGGCCGCTTTCCCGGAGATCTGCAGGGTGCAAATCGCAATTCCGGCGAGCCACTGAGCTCCGGACGGAATTCGTGCAACGGCAGGATCAGGCCCCATCCACCGCCGCACGAGCAAATTGCCGGGCGGAGAATGCCGTATCCCCCGAGCACCGGCGGCCATCAGGCTCACGTGACACCAGGGCACCGTCGCGGGAGCAAAACGGAACGCCCGATGCCAGAGCGCTTTCCCGCTGCATGGGAGCCGCGATCACCAGCCCTCTCCGCCGGATCCTTGCATCGGAGCTGCGGCGGCGACGAAGGACGGTGTGGCGGGGCTACAATGATCAGGGTCGAGATACTAACCCGAAATAAGTAGCTCCATTTTTTCATCTTCTCACGGCTGCCAACTTAACAATTGGTTTGCAGACTTTTCTGGTTCTTCTAATCTGCTGTTAAGGCGTGTATTCGCCAACCCATAATAAAGAATAGGGGCATCAAGTTGAACGTTTCTCTTTCCGCCGTTTCATCTCTGCCGTTATCGTTTGCCCTCGTAAGGCCGAATGCAGAACCATGCGTGTAGAGGATGTCGTGAGAGCCCGGTTGCTGGCCGAGATCCCAAATCTGCGGGCATTCGCGCATGCGTTGACCCAGGATACCGCCCATGCCGACAACCTCGTGCAAGACACACTTGTACGCGCATGGAGCGAGATGAGCGTCTTCGAGCGCCGTACGGATCTGTCGGCAAGGCTTTTTACGACCCTGCGCGGGCTCTTCTACTCGAAGCGTCGCATGAAGCGTCAGGGGGTTGTGGATTTCGCCGGCATGGCAGCCGATTACCGCTCCCATGCTCCCAGACGACAGGGGTTGCTTGACCTCGCACAGTGCCAGAAGGCTCTCGCCACACTCAGCCCTAGACAACGCGAGGCGCTTTTCCTTGTGACTGCGCAGGGTTTGTCCCACGAGGACGCTGCATCGATTTGCGGGGTTTCCACTCGAACGATCAAGAGCCGGGTCACACGAGGCCAAGCGCATTTGGCGCAACTGCTCTCGGGCCCGCATCGGCCGGATATCGCCCCTGACGGCGTCACATCATCCGTGCCGAAGCCGCAGGCAAAATCAATCCGTTTGGTCCAATAGGCTTTTTCGCCTTCAGATGGTTTTTCAAGGTTGGGAGCGGGTGTGATGCGGGCGATTGTGGGGGTGACCATCTGCCTGTGTAGTCTGGCGCTCGGCGGCTGCGGCAACCTGGCAGGGGTAACGGCCGGCGCACCCGAGCGCGTGAGCGTGGCGGAGCGCCGGGCGGAGCCGGTCCTCCACTATGGCGGCTTCTCCTCTCCTGATGACGACAGCGCGTTCGTCGATCCGGTGCCGCGCTATCTCGCCCGGGCCGGGATCCGGCAGGTGGCTCTTGCGCCGCCGCGGTCGGTCGCCGCCAGCCTGCCCGCGGCCCAGAGCCGGGTTGATCCGGCCACCACAGGGGCCGCCACACCGCGCCCGCCCAGCGGAGGCGCAGAGCCAGGGTCCGCCGCGGAGATCACGTCGTCGGTGTCGCCTGAAGAGCAGGCGAGGCTCGCGGCCGAGAAGGACAGGCTCAACGCTCAGAAGCGTGCCGAGGTCATGCGCGAGATGAACGAGCGCATCGCCGCGCGGGACCGGGAGGCCAAGCGCTCCCTGTCCGGCATCTGCACAGGATGCCGGTAAGGATGGCCCCGTTCCGCCCTTCTCTCCTCTGCTGGGCTGGCGGCGACCTCCCGAGGCGCCCATGGCTGGCCGTAGGGCGAATCGGGCTATCACGCACCGTGCGGACCTCGAGGCCTTGCTGAGCACGGAAGGCTTGGAGGAGCGGAAGCAGCAAATCGCAGCATAATGGATTAGCTCGCAAGATCAAAACGGGGCCGATGCTCCATATGTTATGTTACAAATCAATTTGGATATGCGACGCAGGGACGAATATGTACCCAAGCCAGCAATATTGGTTCCGCTACATGCTTGAGATGAGCCGGTATACGAGCGCCAAAACCCCACATGAGCGGAACGTTGCTCTGGCTTACGCGAACGGGTTTCTCCGAATGTGGTTCGCCGTTACGGAGGGCGAATTGAACTCGACTTATTCGAAGAAAAGAGCCCCGGGGGTGGGCACCAAGCTTCGCAAGTGAGTTCGAGCCGACCAGCGTTCCGACCGTGAGGTTGAGGAGCCAGCAACTTTTCACGCGATCACCGCATCGGCACACCTTATCCGCGGGACACTGGTCGAAGGGGCCAGGAACCCGCTCTGGATCACGACGCTCAACTGCCGCGCTTTTTCGCGGTCGGATCCCCTCGATCGTCGCTTGGTTACGAAGTCGTCGAACGCCCGCTCCGACCGACCCGTTGAGCGTCGACGCGCCGGCCCCGAAATGCTGCAAGGGCGAGACGATCATGTCTGTGTGAGTGGTCGCGCGAGCGGCGCGGACGAACGCTGAAGCCATGGCGCGAATTCGTCATCCGCTCACAAGCTCTCGATCGCGTGAGAGGCTCGACGGAACGGAACCCAGACCTCAGCGTCGTGTCAGGACTATTGCGGGAGCAGGATTTCGCCTCGCCTCCCGATTTGGCCGGGCCGGCACGAGTTGCGCGTCCGAAAGGCTGCCACAGCGCATCGCTGGCGTGACAGACATGTGGCGCCTGGGATGTCCAACAAACTTTATCGAAGGAGATAGCGACCTAAGTTCCTGGTCCACTTAAGGGAACTTTGGTGGAGCTGAGGGGATTCGAACCCCTGACCTCTGCAGTGCGATTGCTACAGTCATACCATTTCCGGTGCTTACCCGAGATTTCTCTGGATGGATTTTTTTAAGCGCCATAGGGTGTTGACGGTTGATCTAAGTGCATCTGTCGTTGCCTGAGATTGCCTGAAATTACCCTCCCCTGCTTACCCAGTGCTTACCCGTGGCGAAACTCACAAAGCGCGCGATTGATTTGATCCAACCCGATACGGCCCGGGATGTGTACGCCTGGGATGACGAGTTACCGGGCTTCGGACTGCGGGTGAAGCCGAGTGGGGCCAAGTCGTTCCTGGTGCAGTACCGCAACCGGAGCGGCCGGAGCCGGCGCCTGACGCTGGGCCGATTCGGTGTGCTGACGGCAGAGGAGGCGCGCCACCGCGCACGGCTTACCCTCGCCGATGTGGCGCGGGGTGCCGATCCGGCACAGAGCAAGGTCGCCGACAGAAGCGCCGCGACGATAGCGGAGCTGTGCCGAGACTACCTCGACAAGGCCGAACAGGGGCTTATCCTCACCCGCCGCGGGAAGCCGAAGAAAGCATCGACACTCTACACCGATCGGGGCCGGGCCGAACGGCATATTATCCCCTTGCTCGGGAGCCGCAGCGTCAAAGAGCTGACCACAGCCGATCTGCGCGGGTTCATGCGTGACGTAATCGCAGGCAAGACAAAGGCCGACGTGAAAACGAAGGCACGGGGCCGGGCTATCGTCACTGGGGGCAAGGGTACGGCTACGCGCACAATGGCGCTTCTGAGTACCGTCCTATCGCACGCCGTTGAGGAAGGCTACAGGCCTGACAACCCGGCCCGCGGCATCGTTTTGCCGGCCTACGAGAAGCGGAAGATCCACCTGGACGCGGATCGGTACGCAGCCCTCGGCGCTGCCCTCTCCGAGGCTGAGGATAGGGGGGAGCCCTGGCAGGCCGTCACGGCCATGCGCCTGCTTGCGTTGACGGGTTGCCGCGCCAGCGAGATTACGGGCCTGCGCCGGGCGGAGTGCGACATTCGCGGGGCCTGCCTCCGTCTGGGTGACACCAAGACTGGGGAGAGTGTACGGCCACTCGGCAAGGCAGCTCTAGACGTCCTTACCGAGGCGCTCGGGCGCTCGGATGGTCCGTTCGTGATGCCGGCCATCCGGCAAACGAGCGGGCCGTTCAAAGGACTCCCGAAGGCGTGGGACCGGATCCGGGAGAGACACCCTGCCCTCGCATCGCTAACACCGCATGGACTGCGCCACGCCTTCGCATCCGTAGCCGATGACCTCGGGTACACTGAGGCCACCATCGGCGCCATGCTGGGGCATTCCGGCGGCGGCACGACCCGGCGGTACATTCATAAGCTAGATCCGGCCCTTGTCGCTGCGGCCGATCGGGTATCCGAGCACATCGCAGCAGCGATGGACGGCCGCGCCGGCGGCGCCGATGTCGCCCCCCTGCGCCGGGAGACGTGACGCATGGCCGGAGCGGTGTGGATGCTGGCAGAGGCACTCGCGTAGGTCATCTCGCGACACGGCGATGGACCGTTCGGCAATGCCTCAAGTCGGGAGCGCGACCACTGCTACGGGCCTCATCGCGTTCGCCCGAACTGGCCCAGATTCGATTACGCTTGGAGGACTTTAAGGGAGGCGCTTCGGTGCGGCCGACCGGCAACCCCGCTTTTCAGATGATCGAGCGCCTGAAACGGCGCCAGGACTGCCCTTACGTGCTGCCAGTAGCCCGCGGCGGCGATGGATTCTACGGTGGCCTGTCGAGTGGCTGGCAGCGCATCACGGGCCGCGGGAACTTCCGCAGGTTACGCCGCACACCCTGAGGCACAGCTTCGCCAGCGTGGCAGCGGATCTCGGCTACGGCGAATCCACTATTGGCGCTCTGCTGGTGCATTCCGGAGGCACCGTCACCAGCCGCTACATGCACTACCTCGACAGCGTTCTGATCGGCGCAGCCGACCGTGTGGCGCGGACCATCCATGACTTCATGACCGGCGAGACCGATGCGCTGGTGGAACTTGCGGCAGGTGCTGACCCCTGACCCAGACGTTCAGAAAGCCGCCTCAAAGACATGCGCCACAGTTTCGCGTCATTCGCCGTCGCCAACGGCGTCACCCTATTTGTGGTCAGCAGGGTGCTCGGCCACAAGCAGACGCGCACCACGGAGATCTATGCCCACTTGGCAGATGATCCGGTGCGGGCCGTTGCTGACCGCACCGCCCCCAGGATCGCAAATACAATGAAGGCCGGAGAGAGGCTCAAGGAGGATGCTGTAGTGCCCTTGCTCTCTGCTCGCCCGAGGTAGGCACAAGCTTCGCGTCAATGACTGCCGAGCTTCTGTTGGAAGAGGCCTGGCTTGTGCTGCCAGACCGCGGTGATGGCTTTGATGGGTGTTCGCCAGCGGAGCGCCTTGAGCTGCTTGGCAGAGTTGTAGGCTGCCAGCTAATCCGCGATATGACGGCGAAGCTGCCCAATCGTGGCATAGTGGAAAGCATGCACAGTGGCGTCCTTGATGGTGCCCCGCGTCCGCTCTGCGTACTCATTGGTCCTGGGGTGACACGGCTGGGCACCTTTAAAAACCTGCTGCCCGAGGGTAGCGGTGTTGCGGTGAGCAGAAGGGGTGCTGAACCAATGTGTAGTGGAGTTTTGCAGTGAGCCCTCGGGCGCATGCAGCCCACTCAGGCGGGCTCTAGGGTCTGCCGCACGAGCCAGACCGCTCGCCGCGTGTTATAGACGAGGATGGCGAACTCGATGTTCACGGTCACTCGCGCAAGGCTGATGGTACTCACAATGAGTGCCACCGGTCCCTTCTGTCGGGCAAATACGTGCTCGACAGCCGCTCGCACCTTCGATGACGCTCGTTGGCCTTGGAGCGGTAGGCGGTATCCGCCCGCATATCACTGCCCGTGTTCTTCTTTGAGACGAGGTGGGGCAACTGCGCTCCGTTGGGACGAGCCGCATCTGTGGCCGTCCAGGTGCGGATCAGTCCGTGGCGGCGATCGATGTTGATGTGGTTCTTGTCCCCGAGGGCGGGCACAGCCAGAGCGATGCGAGGGGATGCGCCCTCGTCAGGCTTGGCCTTGGAGAACTTCACGGTTCAGGGGGCATCCCGACCCTTCTGGGCGAGCTTGGCGGGCTTGTCACTCCAGGCCCGCGGGACGCACCTCCTTGATCTCCCGCTTCTCGGCCTCGGAGTTGCACTGTGTGGGAGCTGCAACAAGGGACACGTCGACGATCTTACCGCCCATAGCGAGGAAGCCTGCGCGCGTGAGTGCCGCCACGTAGGCACGGAACAGGACCTGGATAGCTGGATCGCAACCGATCTGCGGTTACGTGAGCACCTCGCGGAAGATCCAGATCGTATTGGCATCCGGAACCGGGTCAGCGAGTTCTAGCCCGAGGAAGCGCATGAACGAGAGCCGGTCCTTGATCAGGAACTCCATGCGCTCACCCGAGAGGCTGTGGCTGGCCCGCTGGACCAGGACCTTCAGGAGGGCCTGGCTCGCCAGCTTGTTAGCCATTTAGTAAAGGCGAGCAAAGATGAACTCTGAGGTTCGGTCAACCGCCACGAAGAGGTGCGCATCTCCTCAGTTGTTCTCAGCTCGCATATTTCAATATGACGGGACGGCCAGATTTATTCTATCAAAGGCTTTTGGCGCGGCGCACCTCTGCGCCGCGTGTGTGGCCTCATCGCATTGTCAATGTGACCAGTCTTCAATTGCACGCTTGGCCTCGCTACACGGAAAACAGCATCAATGAATTCTTTGTCGCGCGATTTTTCTGAATATCTGCTCAAAGGACGATCATACTCAGACTTAACGATCCGTGCGAGATCTTTAACTAAAATTTCAGTTTTTGCTGATTTCCTTCCTCTTTTTACAGGAAACATTTCTATCAACTTGCGCAACTTGAACACCATCATAGCAAGCTTATTCTCTAAAACATCAATATCGTCTACTTCTAAACCTATTTCTCTGTAGTGTACAACGAACGATGACAATATTATTCTACCTAGCTGGTTTGTCATAACCGCCCTTAACGACTTAGCAGCCTCCTCCAAATCAGAAATCAATTTAACTAGCGGTGGCTTCCATTCATCCACTTTCATTTCTTCTATCGAAAGTTTACTCTCAGACCTATAAATAAACACAATGACATCTATGTGAAATCTTATTCGTTGCAGCACCGCAGGGTCTGCGACTGGATCTAAGTATTTCTGAATTTCATTCCACTGGTCGTCTGTAATTGGATCATGGTTTAAAACGAAAAATTCGGAAACGTCCAGCATTTCATCTGACAATCCAAGGGATTGGCCAACTTCTCGCAACTGCGAAATGTTCGCACGTAAGTATGCGATATCGATGGTCAATTCCCTCTCCCGCTGGCGCCCGGCTTGAATACCAACAGGCACTTCGATAACACGCTCTATTACCAATGATCAACCATTCTGTAAATTGATATTTCTGGTTAAAATAGGCTTTCAGGACACCTAATTTTGCCCTGGATCAATCAGGCGAAGGTTTTCATACAGTTATCTCCATACTTTTCATTTGACACCCAGGATGCATTTGGAAACATAGATGCATGATCAGCTCTGAAACTAATTGGCATGCACATCAAAAGCTCCTCCGCCGAACAGAGACCTCCGAATACATGCGGCAACGGTGGGGTATATCTGTGGCTCCATCTACGTTAGCGAAACTCGCAGTCTTGGGAGGCGGACCACCTTTCTACAAAGTTGGGCGGATCCCACTCTATGATGTCATTGATTTGGACGCGTGGGCTCGGGCCAAGCTCGGCCGGAAGCGAACCTCCACATCTGAGCAGATCCGAGAACCTCCCACTGAGCAGGCGAGCGTGACCGTAACTACCGGCGTCGCTCGCAACATGATTTCTGACGAGCCTGACTAAGACCCTAAGGTTCTTAGCCGAGCTTATCAAACTCACTCACCCACCAACTTCTCGCTGAACACCCGTCTGACGCGCCGCGCCCGACGAACGAACCCATATGTCCTGAACAGGAGATTATCTGATGCTTTTCCCGCTGGAGTTCCATGCAGCCATCGCTATGGGGGATGAGGAGAAGGCTTTCCGCACGGAGTACGAAGATCTCGCGGTCGAGATCAAGGTTGAAGAAGCGAAGATCAGCGCCTTATCTGCGAAGTATCAAGAAGGCGCGGAGCGTGCGCGCGCTGAAGATCAGCTCACATCCGGCACTGCGGAGTGGATGCGTCCCAACCGGGAGCCTTTGCAGCTCCTGATCGGGCAGATCGCCGAAAGCCGCCATCTCGTTCGGTGCCACGAGAGCCGTCGCGCGGAGATCCAGATGGAACTCAGAGAGCTGGACCACAAGAAGCGCGAAGCCATTTGCGACGCGCTGGTTGCGCGCCGCGATTACTGCGTCAGGGCTATTCAGACTTGGCTCGATGAGGGCCTGAAGGACGTATTGGCCGATATGTTGGCAGTCGATCAGCTTCAGGCAAAGTTCAAGGTCGAGATCCGGCGGGGCCCTGAGGAGTACCGTGATCCGAACTGCGGTCTCATATTTGCTGTCGAAATACTTAAATTTATCCCTACTCCGCTTCGCCCGCCTTGTCTATGGTCCGGCGGAATTGCGGAATATGCCAAGGTGGGAGCGGAAAATATCTTCAAGAAAATCATGCCACACCTGTAGGCGCGGTTGGCGTTGAGGAGGAACAGCTGCTCGCGGCGCTCTCTTCTCGACCCACATCGCGGAGCATACAGAGTCGTTAGGTTCCGCATGATGACACAATCCAAATTCGGTGTGCGCCTCATGCCCGCCGAAGATCTCACACGGGTAGATGATGACATGGCGTGTCGCTCTCGCTGAGAGATTCTGGCGGGCTTGGACACCCACCTCGATACGCCGCCTTGCGAGCCTGATGTAAAGTAAGCATCCGGCGTAGGCCGCAGGGGCGATGGTTATGATCCTGGACGTTCGAGGCCGCGTTGATGCACCTGGTCTGCGATGATCTCCTCGAGCCTTTCGATGCCAGCCTGTGTGAAGGCTAGCGTCTCCACCTCATCGGCATCATAAACCCAGATCTTCCCGTCCTCGGGCTCAAGCTGGTCTGCGAGCTCCCATAGGAGATCTTCATCGCGCCCCAGCATCTGAGCGACACGACGGATAGAGTAGACGCGAGAGATCGCGGCCATGGTCTCAAGCCGCCGCAGCCTTCACGGTCGAGGCCTTCCACTCCCACGGCAACAGCGCCTGAAGCCGGCTCTGCGGCTTGTCGGCGATGCGGGCGAGCACATCCGCCAGCCAGGCCTGCGGATCCACGTCGTTCAGTTTGGCCGTCATGATCAGTGTGGTGATCGCCGCCGCTCGCGCAGCTCCGCGCTCAGACCCGGCAAAGAGCCACGACTTGCGACCCAGCGCAAACCCGCGCAGCGCCCGCTCGGCCGCATTGTTGGTCAGGCACACCCTGCCGTCTTCCACAAACCGCGCGAATCGGTCCCAGCGCCTGAGCATATAGTCAATCGGCCCTGCCACAGGAGCCGCACGCGACAGGCGCGAGCGCTCCGCACGCAGCCATGCCTCCAGAGCGGAGAGAAGAGGCGCACTCTGCTCCTGTCGGACCCGCAGCCGCTCCTCGGCGCTCCGGCCGTTGATGGTTCGCTCGATCTCGAACAGCACGTCGATGCGCTTCACCGCCTCCAGAGCGATGGGCGAGATCGCCGATGCCTTCTTGCCGCGGCGGGCATTCGCGGCGATGTCGGCCAGCTCGAAGAACTGGCGTCGCGCGTGAGCCCAGCACAGCGCCGGCGTAATCACCCCATCCGGGCGTGAGGGATCAAAGAGCCCATTGTAGCCGCCATAGGCATCCGCCTGCAGGATCCCGGTGAAGCCCCGAAGATGCTGGGTGGGATGCAACTGCCGCCGGTCCCGCGAGGCATGGTAGAGGGCCGCCGGCGGTGCTCGCCCGCCAAAGGGACGCTCATCGCGAACATAGGTCCAGATGTGCCCCGTGACGGTCTTGCCTCGGGCCAGGATCGGCACGGTGGTGTCGTCGCCATGCAGGCGCTCGGCTGCCAGAACATGAGCCTCGATCAGGCGGTGAAGAGGCTGGAGGGCTGCCGTGCAGGCGCCCACCTGATCCGCCAAGGTCGAGACGCTCAGGTCAATCCCCTCGCGGGCATAGCGCTCGCTCTGCCGGTTGAGCGGCTGGTGCTGACCGAACTTCTCGAACAGGATCATGGCGAGCAGGTTGGGACCGGCAAAGCCGCGCGGCGTGACGTGGAAGGGAGCGGGCGGCTGGGTGATGGTCTCGCAGGCTCGGCACGAGAATCGCTCGCGCACCGTCTGGATCACCTTCCACTGCCGTGGGATCACCTCGAGCGTCTCGGTGATGTCTTCGCCCAGCTTCGAGAGCTTGGTCGAGCCGCAGCACGGGCAGCTCTCGGGAGCAGGGATCACCACCCGCTCGCGCGGCAGATGGGCGGGAAAGGGCTTGCGCGAGGGGTGCCGGCGCTGGGACGTTCCCTGCGGTCTGGGTGACGCTGTCTCGGCAGCGATGTCGGCCTGGGTCGCGTCCGTTTGCAGATCCTCGAGCTGCAACTCCATCTGCTCGAGCAGGCGTGCCGTCCGCTCCGAGCGGGTGCCGTAGAGCTCCCGTCTGAGCTTCTCGATCTGAAGCGTCAGATGCGCGATCAGGGCAGCCCCACTGGAGCGATCCGCCTCCGCAGCGAGACGTGCGGCGCGCTCGGCCAGGATCATGGCATGAGCAGCAGCGAGGTCGGAGGGGAGCGATTCAGGGGAGAGATCCACGAGCCAAGGGAATCACGGCCGTGGCCAAGTGCAAAGGCAAATCCTCACCCGACCGATGTGGGTCGCCAGGTCTGTTGTGGGTTGCGCCAGTCGATGCCGGAGAGCAGATACCCAAGCTGGGCGGAGGAGATCGTCACCACGCCATCGGCGGGGCTCGGCCAGAGGAAGCGCCCCCGCTCCAGGCGCTTGGTGAACAGGCAGGCGCCCTGACCGTCATGCCAGATGACCTTCAGGAGATCGCCTCGTCGGCCGCGGAAGCAGAACAGATGGCCGCTCAGAGGATCGCGCCGCAGCACCTCCTGGACCAGGAGCGAGAGGCCACCAAAGCCCTTCCTCATGTCGGTGTGGCCGGTCGCGAGCCACACTCGCACACCAGTCGGCACGGGGATCATCGGCTCACCAGAACGTCGAGAACCCGGCGCAAGGCGAGTGGATCCACATCCTGGTCGACCCGCACGCGACAGCCCCCGATCTCGATCTCGATGAGGCTGCTCTTTCGGGGCCGTCCCGCCCGTCTCACCGGCACCTGGGCCTGCGGGGTCACGGACACCTCTGTCGGCCCGATCTCGACCGGGAGGAAATGTGGCCCACCCACATCTGATGGCGTGCAGAGCTCCTTGCGCCAGCGGAAGAGCTGGCTGGCATGCATACCGGCGGAGCGCGCAATCTCGGAGACCGTCACCCCCGGCTCGAAGGAGGCCGCCACCAGCTGCTCCTTCTCCTCCCGTGTCCAGCGCCGGCGCCGCTCCACCGCCGTGATGACCTCACTGCGAACCATCGTCATAGGACTGCTCCTAGGATTACCCCTAGGACGTCCTCTGTTCGCTCACACCACGCAAGGCGGCACTCGCCGTAGGGATACTACCTTGTGTCCGTCTGCCGCAGGCAAACTCAATAGTAGAACAGCAAAGCTTATCTAGTTGTGCGGGCGCTCATCCTGTGGCGGCTCGCCTCAACACGCGACATTCGACGCCACTGCAACTTTGTTCTTCCTCAACTCCCCTGCCCGCAAAAATATGTTGTCTCATCATCTAAATGAATGATGCGCGGCCGCGGCGGCTTAGGCCAGATAGCTAGGATACGGTGACTCGAATCACCGGTCATTGCAGTAGGCGCAACGACCTGCCGCAGATCAACGAAAGTATAAAGGCAAACAGCTCGCAGGCTGTCCGGCCGCTCGTCTGAGCGGAAGGCGGCATGCACCTTGGCTCTGCTGGGCAGGCAGAGCCGCACCAGAGTGGATGACGATCATTAGGGCCGAAGACGCATGTCTCGGCTCGACGGGCACCCGTGTGCCTGAGATGCAAGAGCATGGCGCGATCACACGTATCCCCCTCCGAAGTCTTGCAGGCGCTCCGGCGCTGCATGAACCCGTTTGTGGTCGTGGCTCTGTTCAGCAGTGTCATCAATCTCCTGCCCTCCACTGGGTCGGCGCTCATGCTGCAAGCCGAGGCAGTTCGGCTCCGGGGCGTCAAGATCGAACCCGGCATACCTGTTGAACCCTTTATCCAGACGGGCAAGCGCACTGCGCTCTCGTCCCTCACCACACCCCTTTCAGGCCAGCTCCCGCGACCCTAGCGCGACGAACTCCGCCATCAGCGTCCTGGCCAACAAGCAGCCGTTTCGGAGACTTCGATGAGCACCGCTGATTTCTCGGCCACTACTCAAGGCATCACAGTTGATGTTGTTGCCGGTACGGCAACAGGTCCAGACATCGGCACCGTACCTCTCAATGGTGCGACAGACGTGGTGGGCGGCTCGGGGGCCGACACCATCACGGGCGACGCCAATGCGAACACCCTCCAGGGTGGGTTGGGCAATGACGTGCTGCGTGGAGCGGGCGGGGCTGACATCCTCGAGGGTGGAGCCGATGGGGACTACCTCTCCGACGAAGACAGCGGCGATGACCACCTGATCGGCGGGACGGGCGACGACTATCTGTATGTATCCCACAACGATGGCGTCTCCTCGGTAACCCTGGAGGGCAACGAGGACAACGACTACCTCCATCTCGAAGGAATGTTTGTCTCCATAGCGCTGAGCGGCGGGAGCGGCGACGATCACCTGTCTGCCCACAACTGGGACTGGAGCTCCTCGAACGACATCCAGTCTGGAACCCTCGATGGGGGTGAGGACAACGACTACCTCGACGTTCAGGGCCC
>JAESFH010000184.1_pt1 | contig 39923 bp, 30 predicted proteins | sample 9269381 | NCBI WGS metagenome assembly JAESFH01 (sample SAMN14504062, study PRJNA617094) | algae metagenome | isolation source: Aphanothece sp. CMT-3BRIN-NPC111 and co-occurring heterotrophs from well... | place: USA: Clark Mountains Wilderness, California | collected 2010-04-18
CCGGAGCGATCGCTGATTATAACCAGGCTCTTCAACTCAATCCTAACTTTGCCGAAGCTTACAACAATCGGGGTCTTGCCCGCTATAAGCAGGGAGGCATCGCCGGAGCGATCGCTGATTATAACCAGGCTCTTCAACTCAATCCTAACTTTGCCGAAGCTTACAACAATCGGGGTCTTGCCCGCTATAAGCAGGGAGGCATCGCCGGAGCGATCGCTGATTATAACCAAGCTATTCAACTAAATGCTAACTTCGCCCAGGCCTATGCTAACCGAGGCATTGCCCGCCGCCAGATTGGCGACAGGCAGAGTGCGATCGCAGATTTTCAGAAGTCCGAAAACTTGTTTTTACAACAAAGAAACACAGATGATTACCAGCGTGTACTAAGTCTCATTAGGGAGCTTCAGCCATAGCTATCTCCAGTTTTTTGTTAAAATTAATCGCCAAATATTGTTACTTTTGTAAAGTTTTTATGTTAAAATATGTAATTAGTATTTTACTGGAACTTATTAAAGAATTTCAAAAAATTTAATCATTTGTTCTGAGCTTTTTAAAAAGTTATCATAATTACTTGTTTCTGCCGTATAGTTAATGATATACGCTTTATTTTTGTTTAATGTCCAAAGCTCCATACTTGCTATTAATCTATCTTGCTCATCTTTTTTAGTATAAACTACCATATGTGCAGGACGATTTGCTAGTGTAGTTGAACGGGAATTGACAATTTTGGCATCTTTAATAAACTGCTTAATTTCGCTAATAGATGAATTAGTATATTCTTTAAGTGACATAGATTGGTTTGATAAATATTCAATTCTTATACCTACCATCTCTCTAAATGTATCTAAATCGGTTTCCTTAGGTGGTAGGAATGCAACCACCTCGCCAGTTACTGGATTTTCTATATCTTGTATTTCCCAATTATCTGGATATTTAATCTTAATTTTATCGTTAGTATTTTCATAGCTAAGAAACTTGTTAGCAATTTCTGCTTTTTGCTGAAACGATATTTTTTTTGATTCATTGCTATCAAAACTTTTACTAAATTCTTGAACTCCAACAATAGTGGTAATACACGCTATGAAAGCCACAAGAATACCAATCCTACTAATTTCCTGACCTCTCGGTCGATTTTTTACTAATACTGGTAATTGGGGGCTTGCTAAGCGATGAAGTGCTTCTAATACCTCCACTGCTGATTGGTAGCGCTGCCGGAAATCATAGCGCACCATTTTATCCAAAATGTCTGCTAGCTTGGGGCTAACCTCTACCTGATTGCGCCAAATAATTTCATTACTATCCGTATCTTGTGGGGGAGGAAATATACCTGTGAGGGCTTGAATGCCAATTATTCCCAGTGCATAAATGTCACTGTTGAATTTTGGGTTGCCACTAGCTTGTTCACTAGGCATATAGCCGCGAGTACCTATGGCAATCATGAAACTTGTCTGCTCTTGATCGTTAACCAGGGGATCGCTGATTTTTTGCACTGCCCCAAAGTCAATCACAACTATCTTGTTGTCTTGACTGCGTCTTATTAGATTGGATGGTTTAATATCGCGGTGGACAATCTTATTGTGATGAATAAACGCTAAAATTTCTAGTATGTCTTGTAAAAGGGCAACAACATACTTCTCGCTCCACCGTTTGCCTGGTGTTAGCTCTTGGCTCAGCTCCTTACCATTGATAAATTCCTGAACCAAATATAATTCATTATTTTCCTGAAATTGAGCAAATAGTTGAGGAATCTGGTTATGCCTACCTAAGCGGTATAATACTGCTGCTTCCAGGCTGAATAACTGCCTTGCAGCATACCAAACCAATCGATCGCGATGTTTTGGTTTGAACTGCTTAACTATACACAAAGGCTTACCAGGTAAATCCTCATCTTTAGCCAGGTAGGTGTCGCCAAATCGCCTGATTCCTAGCAATTTAATGAGTGTGTAGCGCTGACGTAGCTTTCTTCCTAACATTTTACTCACACGCTGATTAGTTAATGGCTATATTGGCAGTTAATTTCCCTTCGCTAAAATAGTTCCAAAAACAAAGTTCAGTTGAACCAAATTATCATACTCAAGATTTTATACTTGAGGCTATCTCTAGCTTATCACTACAACTACAGCTACAAAAAGGATAATACTTGTAAGACTTATATCATGTCCGCTTAAATACTTACAATATGCCTAGGTTTGGTTGAGGCACGTAGGCGCAGGCTGATTGCAGAGTAGCCCAACATTTATTTTTGGTGTTGGGCTGCACTGCGTTTAACCCAACTTACAATTCGTAATCTCATACCAATTTATTCAATAAAGCTATATATGGATATTGTAAAGATGCAAACTTTCGCGTCTCTATACTAGAATGTATAGCAGCATTTTCGTAAATTAATTAATAGTACGGAATATTATGTACTGATAAACCGAAACATCGATTCTCTATAACTACCTAAAAAAGCGGGAAATCGAAAGCGCCCTTTTTAATTTTTTGGGGATATTTATTATATATAAGTCTTAAACTAGCAGCTTTAAAATTGAACCTAAAAAAAATGAAACAATTTTGGCTTAAGCAGTCAAAATTGGAGCCGTCCGAATTGATAAGTAGTTAGACATGATTAAATATAAAACGGTCAAATGAGTAATATTCTGATAAAAGTGTTAAGTCTAAGAAAATTACAGAATATTAATATATATTTATTATGCTTTTGTTATTTTTTGTGAAATTAATTGATAGCTTCTCCGTTGACATTTATAGTTCAATTGCTTTGAAGTTATTGGTGGAGCGGTCAGCCTCGGACGGATTACTCTGAGGAATTTGTGTATCAGCAATATGCTTCAAGCCCCAAGCAGTTATTACTTTCAAAACAGGGCGTAAACTCTTTCCCTTCTCGGTGAGTTGATAGTTCATTCGACGGGAATGGTTACTGTAAGGCTGCTTTTCTACTAAGCCTAATTCTTCAAGCAGTCTGAGGCGGTTTGCCAAGATATTAGTAGAAATTCCCTCAGGAGATTCTAAAAACTCTTCAAACCGTTGCTTTCCAAAGAACATCATGTCTCGGATAACGAGTAGCGTCCAGCGATCGCCGATCAAATCTAGCGTGCAGGAGACAGGGCAGGAAGATCGTCTTGGTTGGGTCATAGCTCAATGAAGCAGCTTAGTTACTTGCATTTTACAATCTATATCTGCTAAAGTACATTTTAAATTGCAACTTAAAAGTTAACTATGGACACAGCGACACAGAAACAACCGTTTGAAGTTGAGATTGATTTACCAGTTAGAACATACGACATTGACTTCGCGGGTGTTGTCAGCAATATCGTTTACGTTCGTTGGTTAGAAGATCTGCGCTTAGAAATACTAGCTCGCTACTTCCCATTGGAGGAACAACTCAATAATGGAATTGCACCTGTCATTGTGCAGACAAAAATTGATTACAAGCTCCCTATCAGAATTGGTGACAACCCAATTGGCAAGATGTGGCTCAAGACGATGGAGTCGTTGCGATTGAGTGTTAGTGCAGAGATTAATGTGAATGGTAAAGTAGCGGCTTTTGGTGAGCAAGTTGGCGTTTTTATTAATTTGCAAAACAATAAGCCAATCCGTATTCCGGAAAGCCTGAAGCAGAAGTATCGTGAGTTTGTGGTGTAAGTGGCACAACCCTCTCTGATGACATCAACCGAACAAGCGATATGATGTGCGCCAGATTACCCCTAATAAAAACCGATTAACTTGTAAGGGCGGGTTTAGCCAAGATATTGTGGTCTTCTGATTTTATCTATAAACCCAGCCCTACGCATATTCTGGTTGATCGACCGGACATGATATTAAATGTGGAACAACTTACTAAATCCGGGTTTGATACCGCCTTTTTGAACAACTCGTGCAATGCTTTGTATTGACGTTCCGCCGGAACTAGTTGCAAGGTCAGGATGCCCGCGCCGTCCCCTTAGGGCAGTGCTGGGAGAATTCATGGAGACACCCGCCAAATCTTAATTTCGCCATAACTGCCACTGACAATCGTCTTTCCATCCGGACTGAGGGCAAGGGAAAGAACCGGGCTTTCATGTCCAGTTAGGGTGTGCAGCAAAGTGCTGGTGGCAAGATTCCAAATCTTGATAGTCTTGTCAAGAGAGCCACTAATAATCGTCTTCCCATCCGGGCTGAGGGCGACGGCAACAACCGATTTTTCATGTCCAGTAAGAGTGCCGAACAAAGTGCCAGCGGCGAGATTCCAAATCTTAATGGTCTTATCATTACTGCCACTGACAATCGTCTTTCCATCCGGGCTAATGGCGACCGATAAAATACTGCCCTCATGCCCATTAAGAGTGCTGATGGAAGTGGCGGTAGAAAAATTCCAAATCTTGATAGTGCTGTCATCACTACCACTAACAATTCTCTGTCCATCCGGGCTAATAGCGACGGAAATAACTGCTCTCGAATGGCCATTCAGGGTGCTTACCAGAGTACCAGTACCCAGATTCCAAATCTTGATAGTGCTGTCATCACTGCCACTGACAACCCTCTCCCCATCCGGGCTGATGGTCACGGAATTAACTCCATGATAATGATCTATCTCTGGAGGTCTGGGAGCGCCAGTGGCAAGATTCCAAATTTTGATAGTACTGTCTAAACTACCGCTGACAATTGTCTTTCCATCCGGGCTGATGGCTATAGCATAAACCCAGTGTAGATGCCCAGTTAGGGTGTTGATTAGAGTGCCATTATCAAGGTTCCAAATCTTGATGGTGTCGTCCTCATGGGAAATATCTCCGCTGCCACTGACAAGTTTTTGCCCATCCGGGCTGATGGCAACGGCATAAACCTCAGTAGAAAACCCAGTGAGGGTGTCAGCTAGAGATATTTTTTTATAAAAGATAGTTTGGCGTAGCGGTGGTGGTGGCGGTGGTGGTGGTAGCTGCTGAGGTCTGATTTCAGAGCGAGTGAGAAGTAGAGTTGAATCATCTCTAGATTCTTGAGCTTGCCGCTCTTGATGCTGTTCTTGATTTTGCTTCTTAATAGGTAGCCTACATTCTTGCCAAGTTAAAGGTACTGCGGTAGGATTCTGGCAAATAACTGGCAACCAGCTTGCACCAGGAAACACATCCTCTAAAGGTTGTAGCCTTTCCCGTGCCTCTCGCACCGCAGCATGCAAGGATTTCCCACCTGAGAAAGCTTTGAGAAAAAGCTTCAGAAACTCTTGTGATACTCGCTCTGGCACTGGCTCTCGCATAACGATTAGTTGGGGAATCTGCAAAGAAGCTAGTTCCCGTACAAGCCCCAGCCCATCGCCTAAGTTAAAAATGGCTAGCTTCAAACCTCGTACAATTGCCTTGGTTAGCGCATATTTTAATCCCCAAATGGTCAAACTTTCAGTTTTATTAATATAGATGCGATCCGTTTCACTATGATTAGAAAAATTACTTGCAAAAAATAGGATACTCCAGGCTTGTTCCGAAATTTTGTTGTTTATTTGCTCGCGTGTAGGCTCTACTAGCAATACAGTTTCTGAGTCTGGCAAAGCTTCTAAGTTCTTTCGGTATTTTTCAACTTCTATTTCAGTACCTCTTCCCAAAACCACTAAAATTTTTACTTTTTTTGTGATATTTGATTCACTGGAAATACGATTATTTTCAGGAATGCTTATAGCCACTTCCGCTTTAGGATAACGATTTAAAAAAGGTTGGAAAAACAGATTCCAAGGCAGTTGCCATAGACGAGAGCTTTTAGTACGAATAACAATCCTAATTTCCGCATCTTCCTCTAGTTCTTCGAGCAATCTTTCTCGAATACGGCTAAATTCTAATGAATTGTACCAATTGTTAAGGCTGTTTCTCAGCACTTCAGCCGAGTGAGCACACTGCTGCGAATTTTCTGAAGAGGAAATATTACTAACTTTTGTTTCTGAAGCTTCTAGCCTAGAATTTAAATTTAAGCTATGATATTGTGACTGCCAATCAGCATATTTATTAATAATATCTGGTGCTGAAGGCAGCCAACTCGTAGCCCAAGTCTGGATCTGATTATTAGCTTCCAAAATCTCAAGTGTAGCTCTAACTCCCTGCTCAACGTTACTCTCATCCAGATCCAAGATAACTAATTTTTCCTGCTGGTTGGGAAGAGACTTTATTTCAAACCCATTGTAATCATCTGGGATAGATGCTTTTGGCATAAAGTCATGAGAATACAACTTCTCCATCTCATCAATAATAATGTGGGCTATAAAAGAATATTCTCTTGGTTTAGTCACCCTTTCAACAACACGAGATAAAATATATTTAAGGTGGTTTATAGTGGGGGCAATAGAAAGCAATTCTTTAACTAAAGTTGTTAAACTCAGACTATTTAAAATGGTTACATCATTATTCCACCTTTTCGTGCAGGCGCAAAATATCAGCTTTTTTATGCGGACTCGATTTGGATGATTTTCTAAGTTTTCAACAACTTCATTCAGCATAAATAAATTCCTTGCTTTTGTTAAACATAGAAGAATAAAACTAGCAAAACTAAGAGCAATGTCTTTAATACCATTGCCCCATAAGCACCGACAGCCAAGCTAGATTTTGAGTTATTGGTGTTTGCTGGGAGATAGGTTTAAACGATGCATAGTAAAGAGAGCTTCTATGTTGAATATTATTGTAGCTGAAATGTGTTGCCTTTCCTGTTGAACCATTCATAGCTTGACTTTATCCAGCGGTTGTTTAAGTGTTACTAATTTTGAGATGAATTATGTTGGCAAGCGTTGTAGCTTGCCTAAATCTTCTTTACTGACAGTTTCAGCAGTTCTAGCTTGGCTTCGCTGATTTACTGGCTGTAAATATGCATTCAGTACAGCCGCAAATACATAACGAGTGAGTGGGCGATCGCCTTCCTTAGCTACAGTAGGCATAGCCAGGAATACAACCATAGCGCTCAACTATGGATTATAGAGCCTGGAAGGTAGCACCTAAGCAGCTTCTTAATTTTTACTTTTTCATAAAAAATGTTAAAAAATATTAAGTCTTTTTTATGTTTAGCAGTTTTATATAACTAATTCTTCAACCTAAAGTTAGCTAATTTTACGGCATTATTTATACCTTCAGAAAGGTAGACTTTGAAACAGTAGAAGATTAAGTTGTAGATGTAGTATGTCTCAGGAAATACCCCCTACCAAGTTTCTATTCCTAGTAAATTAAATCTAGATAAGAAGCAAATTGCTGCCTGAGAATGTTTTCTTTTATTAAGATATGAAAATAATTGTTTCAGTTTTGGAATAGCTTAAACATCCAGTGCTCAACTTGTCTTAATTATTTTCTTAGTCTTCAGTTAAAAATTTAATTAAAATTCCTGCACCCTATATGAATATGTTGTCTCGGAAACTACTAAACCAAGTAAAAAAAATCTTACACAAACCCAAATGGCTGCGTCGCCTTGGTGCCTTACTTGTACTATTATTAGGGCTTCTGTTCGTCTTGCCAGCACTCACTCAGCAGACGGTCACTCTCAGTATCTTAATGCCTGCCCCTGATGCTCCTCCTTTGCAGGGGTTGATCAAAGACTTTGAGGCTAAAAATCCAGGCATTAGGCTCAGAGTTATTGAAGGCCCGAATGCCACAAATTTAGTTGAAGACCTGTATACATCCTCTTTCCTATTGGGTGACTCTCCTTATGATTTAGTCAATATGGACATCATTTGGACGCCCAAATTTGCAGCAGCCGGGTGGTTACTAGACATTACTGACCGCATTTCCCAAGAAGACTTAGCAGCATTTTCGCCCCAGGATGTAGAGGGGGGACGTTACCAAGGCAAGCTGTATCGTCTTCCAATTCGTTCCGATGTGGGAATGCTGTACTACAGAAAAGACTTGCTAGCAGCAGCAGGGTTCCAGCCACCAGAAACAACTCAGGATTTGATCAAAATTTCCCAAGCTTTGCAAGCGCAAAAAAAAGTGAATTGGGGCTATCTCTGGCAGGGTCGCCAATATGAAGGAGTGGTGGCGATGTTTATTGAAGTCCTCGAAGGCTTTGGTGGTTTTTGGGTGAATCCGCAAACACTTGAGGTGGGACTAGATCGACCAGAAACTGTACAAGCTATTAATTTTCTGCGCGACACGGTTCAGAAGGGTGTTTCTCCACCTGGGGTTACGACTTACCAGGAAGAAGATACCCGACGTTTCTTCCAAAGTGGTCAAGGGGCGTTTTTACGCAGTTGGCCTTATGTTTGGACTTTAGCTAATAAACCGGGTTCACCACTTGAGGGAAAAATTGCCATTAAACCTATGGTTCATGCACCGAATCAAGATCCCGGAGCTTGCTTAGGCGGCTGGGGTTGGGGTATTGCCAAATCCTCTAGACACCCAGAAGAAGCTTGGAAAGCGATTCAATACTTTACCAGTAAAGAAGCCCAGCGCCGATTCATTTTGCAAGAAGGCTATGTACCGAGCCGACGGGAATTATTTACAGACCCAGAAGTGGTTGCTAAATACCCCCACTTCCCAGAGTTAATGAAAGTGGTACAGACTGCTGTTTTACGTCCGCCGATCGCTCAATATGCTCAGGCATCAGATATTTTACAGCGCTATCTTAGTGCAGCTCTAACAAATCGCATGAATCCTGAAAGAGCGATGAAATCTGCTGCTGAGGAAACCCGCTTATTACTAAATACAGGGCAAAAACAATCAGCCTGAGTTTTGACTTTTTACCGTACCAAATCCAAAATCAAAAATTTGATGATGAACTTGCATACAATTAGAGGTCGGGAACAACGGACAGGTTGGCTGTTTTTATTACCAGCCTTACTGCTGCTGTTATTTGTCTTTGGTTACCCGATAGTGCGAGCATTTTGGTTGAGTTTGTTCACAAAAAATCTGGGAACTGAGCTACAACCTGTTTTTTCTGGTTTGTACAACTATGTGCGGATGGCAGGGGATGGCCGTTTTTGGCAAAGTTTCTGGACAACAACTGTATTTACAACAGTAGCCGTTGTATCGGAGCTACTACTGGGTCTGGGAATTGCCCTAGTTCTAAATCATAAGTTTCGGGGACGAGGCTTTGTGCGGACAACAGCTATTTTACCTTGGGCTTTACCGACTGCTTTGATTGGTCTAGCTTGGGCATGGATTTTTAACGATCAGTTTGGAGTTGTTAATGATATTTTGCTGCGGCTGGGTTTGATTAAAACTGGGATTAACTGGTTAGGAGATCCCACCTTAGCGATGGCAGCAGTAATCTTTGCCGATGTTTGGAAAACTACACCTTTCATTAGTATTTTGCTGCTAGCTGGATTACAATCTATTTCCGCAGATCTTTATGAAGCCCATTCAATTGATGGAGCCACGCCCTGGCAAAACTTTACTAAAATTACGTTACCGCTACTGATGCCACAAATTTTGATTGCAGTTTTATTTAGGTTTGCTCAGTCTTTCGGAATTTTCGACTTGATTGCTGTGATGACTGGCGGTGGCCCTGGGGGTGCAACTGAAGTGGTGTCGCTGTACATCTACTCCACCGTAATGCGTTATTTAGACTTTGGCTATGGTGCAGCGTTGGTGGTGGTAACATTTCTCTTGCTGATTGCAGCAGTGGCGATCGCTAGTTTCTTACTCAGCAAATCCCGTGCCAAGGCATCAGGAGCGGCTTAACTTATGACTGCTATTACACAAGAACGCCCAATAACTCCAACTCCAACCCCAAAAGGTGGGATAAAATTTCCCCTTAAAAAAATCCTACTGTTCCTGGCAGTTGTATTAGTTGTACTCTTTAGTCTAGCGCCAGTTTTGTGGCAACTCCTGACCTCAGTCAAGGTGAATGAGGATATTTCTGCCGTTCCTACTGTTTATTTCCCGACTCGATACACGCTCAATCACTACATTGAGTTATTCGTCCGTCGTCCGTTCTGGCGCTACATTTTAAATAGTGCCTTCGTGTCGATTACTTCCACTGCTGTTTCTTTAGCAATTGGCGCACCTGCTGCTTACGCTCTGGCACGTTTACGCCCTTGGGGTGGAAAAGTTATCCTTGCAGGTGTCCTCATTATTACTTTATTTCCTGGTATTTTGTTGTTCCTGGGGTTATTAGAAGTTGTCCAGGCACTGAATCTAGGAAACAACTATCTGGCGCTAATTATCCCCTACACGGCAATTAATTTGCCACTGACAATTCTGGTGCTACGGAGCTTTTTCGAGCAATTACCAAAAGACTTGGAAGATGCGGCTAAAGTAGATGGTTATAACACCTGGCAAATGCTAGTTAACATCTTACTGCCCATGACTATCCCGGCTTTGGTAACTACTGGGATTCTTACCTTTATTTTTGCTTGGAACGAGTTTATCTTCGCCCTCACTTTCATCACTCGTGAAGATATGAAGACAATTCCCGTTGCTGCTGCACAGCTAGGTGGTGCATCAGTTTTTGAAATTCCCTACGGTCCGATTGCTGCGGCAACGGTTTTGGGAACTTTGCCCCTGGTTTTATTAGTTTTGTTCTTCCAGCGCAAGATTGTCCAAGGTCTTACCGCTGGTGCTGTCAAAGGTTAAATCAATTTGTTGACGGCTAGTTAATCTAAAATCCAAAATCGAAATATGGCTAAGCTCGAACTCATCAACTTAAATAAGACTTATACTCCCAAAGTTATCCCAGTTAAAGATATTAGTTTAACTGTGGATGATAATGAGTTTCTCACCTTACTGGGACCTTCGGGTTGTGGTAAATCCACAACTTTGCGACTAATTGCAGGTCTGGAGGAACCCACTCGCGGTCAAATTAAAATTGGGGGCGAGGATGTCACCAACAAGCGCCCAGGCGATCGCAATATTGCTATGGTGTTTCAAAGCTATGCGCTTTATCCCCACATGACAGTTTACGAAAACCTTTATTCTGGGCTGAAGCTGAAGAAAACTCCACCGGAAGAAATTAAAAGACGAGTTTCAGAAGCAGCACGAGTTTTAGGGTTAGATGAAAGTTTAATGGGCCGTAAACCCGGTCAGTTATCTGGTGGACAACGGCAGCGGGTTGCTGTTGGGCGTGCTTTGGTACGTAGCCCTCATGTATTTTTATTAGATGAACCCCTGAGTAACCTGGATGCGCTGTTGCGTGAAAAAGTCCGTGCCGATATTAAGGAGCTGTTTGCTGCTCAAAAAGTCCCTGTAGTATATGTTACTCACGATCAGACAGAAGCAATGACACTTTCTACCAAAGTTGCTGTGCTAGATCAAGGGTACGTCCAGCAACTTGATCCGCCTGAGCGCATCTATAGTCATCCAGCAAATTTATTTGTGGCTGGATTTGTTGGCAGTCCTCAAATGAATTTATTGACGCTTCGCTGCGAAGGACGAGAGGCAATCTTAGGAGATTTTAGAATTAGGCTGCCAGAAAGCCTTGCAACTTTACCACCTAATATTGTGCTAGGGATTCGCCCCGAAAATGTCCACCTTGCCCGACCAGAGGATACACAGACGGTTAAAGGTCGAGTGTATCTGGTGGAAAACTTGGGGATGCACTATTTAGTAAGCGTGAGGATTCAAGATTCACAAGCGGGTGCGCTGACTTTACGTACTTTGTTGCCTATAGACCAGCCTTGGAGTAAGGAGGAGATTATTTTGACCTTGCCTCCTCAAAATATTCATTGGTTTGATGTGGAAACAGGTGATGGGATTGTTAAGCGACCAATGGTAGGAGTTAATATCTAGTACAGCTTTGCAGAAGTTTTTAATTAGTTACTGGTACTGTTTATGAAGGCACTGCAAATGTTTTCAAGTCTGAGGTCGTTACCATAAGTACCGATCGTCACTAATCTTGGGTGAAGAATTTAGAAGTATAGCAATTAGTTTTTAGCGATCCGAAGAGTTATAGCAGTAGTTCTGGGTGCATGAAGGCTCATGTCGATTGTAACTTTTTCCTTGTGGCAACTGCTATATCAAATAATGAAGTTTGTTCACTTATTCCTAGAGCTATGTTTGAGTGAAAACAGACTTGTATATATACTAACTACCCATCTCACTAGGTTAATCTGACGTTACGGAATCCCAGTGGCGCGACGGAGAGCCTGACCAACTATCGATGCGATCGTCACCGCCCAACATCAACATTCTCAGGTCAGCCTATTACTCGATCAGATCGTCGATTTCGCCCAAACTTCGCTCATTGAAACATTGCATATTTTAGCAACCGCCAGCAGCAGCCGTGGGCGAGGGTTGCCCTTTTACAAGAGGCGATTGCCAACGGTTTGTTGCATTTAATGGGGCATTTAATTTAATCTAGATAATAATTATGAAAAACCTCACTCGTTATCGAAACATAGGCATCTTCGCTCACGTCGATGCTGGCAAGACCACCACAACTGAAAGAATCCTGAAACTAACAGGTAAGATTCACAAAATTGGTGAGGTCCATGAAGGCGCGGCAACGACAGACTTCATGGAACAGGAGCAAGAGCGCGGTATTACGATTCAGTCGGCTGCGACTACCTGTTTCTGGAACGATCACCAGCTGAACCTCATCGATACCCCAGGTCACGTCGATTTCACCATTGAGGTTTATCGTTCTCTGAAAGTTCTGGATGGTGGCATTGGTGTTTTCTGTGGTTCGGGCGGGGTTGAACCGCAATCTGAAACCAACTGGCGCTATGCTAACGACTCCAAAGTTGCTCGCATCGTCTACGTCAATAAGCTTGATCGCACAGGTGCTGATTTTTACCGAGTCGTCAAGCAAGTTGAACAAGTGCTTGGTGCTAAGCCGATAGTAATGGTGCTGCCGATTGGCGTTGAAGAAAAGTTTCGCGGCGTGGTCGATCTGCTGACCCGCAAGGCATGGATCTGGGATGACTCTGGCGATCCGATGAACTATGAGATCAAAGATGTTCCTGCCGATATGGTCGATGATGTCGAGAAATACCGCGAACAGTTGATTGAACTGGCGGTTGAACAAGACGATGAGGTGATGGAACAGTATCTGGAAGGGAATGAGCCAGATATTGAGTCAATTAAGCGCTGCATCCGCAAAGGTACACGCGATTTGGCGTTTTTCCCCACATACTGTGGTTCCTCGTTTAAAAATAAGGGCGTACAGTTGGTACTGGATGCCGTGGTTGACTACTTGCCTAACCCAACGGAGGTCAATCCACAGCAAGAGGTTGATCTTGAAGGGAATGAAACAGGCGGCTTTGCGATCGTTGATCCAGAGAAACCCTTGCGAGCGCTGGCATTTAAGATCATGGACGATCGCTACGGTGCTTTAACTTTCACGCGCCTGTACTCTGGTACCTTGTCAAAAGGCGATACCGTACTCAATACCGCGACAGGCAAGACGGAACGTGTCAGCCGTTTGGTGGAGATGCACGCCAATTCTCGCGAAGAAATTGACTCGGCTCAGGCTGGAGATATTATTGCGATCGTGGGCATGAAGAATGTCCGCACCGGACACACAATCTGCGATCCCAAATATCCCGCGACGCTAGAGCCAATGGTATTCCCTGAACCCGTAATTTCCATTGCGGTCAAACCAAAGGCGAAAGGTGGCGAAGAAAAGATGGTCGCTGCGCTCACTAAGATGGTGCAGGAAGACCCATCATTCCACATGATGACAGATGAAGAAAGCGGCGAAACCATTCTCAAGGGGATGGGTGAGCTACATCTCGACATCAAGGTGGACATTCTGAAGCGCACCCACGGGGTGGATGTGGAAGTCGGTAAACCACAAGTAGCCTACCGCGAGTCGATTACGAAGCGCCTCGAAGACGAATACGTCCACAAGAAGCAGTCTGGTGGTTCTGGTCAATTTGCCAAAATTGGCTATGTGATTGAGCCGGGTGAACCAGGCAGTGGCTTCCTGTTTGAGTCAAAGGTGACGGGTGGCAGCGTACCCAGAGAGTATTGGGCATCGGTGCAAAAAGGCTTTGAGAGCAGCATTGATCGAGGCGTATTGGCTGGGTTCCCCTGCATGGACTTTAAGTTCACGCTGCTTGATGGAGGTTTCCACCCGGTTGACTCGTCGGCAATGGCGTTTGAAATTGCGGCAAAAGCAGCCTATCGGCAGTCTGTTCCTAAAGCTGGTCCTCAGTTGCTTGAACCGATCATGAATGTCGATGTCTTCACACCAGATGATTACATGGGCGATGTCATCGGTGATCTTAACCGCCGCCGAGGGATGATGAAATCTCAGGAGACAGGACAGACTGGCGCTCGCATCAAGGCAGATGTGCCGTTGAGCGAAATGTTTGGCTACATTGGTGACCTGCGTACCATGACATCTGGGCGTGGACAGTTCTCAATGTCTTTCTCACACTACGCTCCTTGCCCAACTAACATCGCGGAAGAGGTAATTAAGGAAGCGAAAGAGCGTCAGGCTGCGAGCTAGTACATTGACTCCGGCGAAGTAATTCGTCGGAGTCAATAACCTATAGCAATCGTGACATACTCCCGACGTTCATGCTGACGCATAGAGAGCGCGGCTGCTGCTGTTAAAGCTCAATACTGCTCTTGCAAAACTTTATTCAAACCCTCGTCTGAGTACTTAGGGGCAGAGACACCATATTGCCACACTAATCCTAGGCGCTGTCTAGAACATAGGCTGGTGTAGGGGAATATCCTCTGCCCGTTTTGTTTGTAAAGATCGATGATCTCCTGGCTTTTCAGCCCTGTGGCAACCGCCGCTGCCAAAATTGACCCTGTGGAAGTGCCTGCAATCAGGTCAAAATATTGATTTAAAGGCTTACCAATTTGTTGCTCGACGACTCTTAGCATTGCTGCCGACATCACACCCCGGATCCCACCACCATCAAAGCTGAGAATACGAAAAGTCACAGTAGCCGTTCTCCAAACTAAACAGGCGCTTTAAAAACCTTTTACTTTTTTCTCGTCATTTCAATAGTGATTTTGCCGCCAAAATCTGGAATTGGGGCAGCGGGTTTCGCCAGTCGCACTTGCACTTGCGTCACGCGCTCATATTGTAGTATGCCGTCGGCGATCGCAGTTGCTAATCGTTCCACCAAGGCAAACTTAGACGTCTTCACCAGCTGCTGCACCGTCGCAATTACACTACGGTAATCAAGAGTGTCTTCTATCGCGTCGCTGTTGCCCGCCTGGGATAGATCTACCCAAAGGATAACATCCACCTCGAACCATTGTCCTAATACCTGCTCCTCTGGCAGAAAGCCAGTGTAGCCGTAGCAGCGAATTCCTGTTAATTGAATGCTATCCATAATTAGCTATTAGCCTTGGTATTTATATCGATATAGGGCTTTCCTCTTCCCTGATGGTGGGTTGAGGAGTTAATTCTGACTCTAAACTTTTGAACGCGATAAAATCTTCAATGTTTTCAAGTAGTGTCGTGCAAATTTCATCCACTGGCAGGTCATTAGGATCGTAACCAAAAGGATTTTCTATTTCATTACCTATTTCTTCAAGACCAAACAAAGCAAAACTAATTAAAGCGGCAATTAAGCCAGTCCACCAATTCAAATTATCTACTATTTGGAAGGGCAAGCAAATGCAATATATCAGCAACAATCGCTTGAGGTAAATAGCATAAGCCAAAGGAATCGGCGTGTTGACAATGCGTTCGCAACCTGTTAGCGCCTGTACCATACTATCTAGCAAGGTATTCATAGCATATAACTGCTGGCTATTTAAGCAATTCCGATGATACTGTTGTTGTAAGTAATCTCCAATCCATAAACTCACTTCTAATGGCGGATTTTTGACTCTTTGTAGAGACGCAAGATTTGGTGCCTCTACATTGTACAGTTTGATTGTATTCTCTAAATCGCTATTTATAGGCTCTTGCCGCAAGTGCAATTTAGTAGCGATGGCAAATGCAACTAATAGCCGCAGGATGGAAGCTTTCTTTTCTCTATCAGTTGGTTCAACTTCGGCAACTCCTATCCAGATTTGACGCGCTAAGTTGCGAACATTGACCACTAAATTTCCCCAACTTTTTCTACCTTCCCAATACCGCTCGTAAGCTGTATTTGTCCGAAAAACTAATAATAAACCTAAGATTAAGTTAAAAACTACATTTGTAATTACACTCCCCCAAATATGCCACGATACAGGGAAGTCAAAATAGTATAGTAAGGAAATTAAAAACCCGAATATACCACACAATAATACGCGGGGTAAAACGACGAAAATTACTGAACCGCGTAACTGTAAAGCCGCTCGAATCCAGAGCAGTTTTTCAGTAGCCATACTAAGTAGTTGTTAGCTCAAGGTGGGTAAGTTGCTATTCATGTTTACAGCCAGCGGCAGGACACGCATCCTTTCTTTATGGGTAAGAAGTCAAACTGCCGCCGAGGTTAGTGGATAGTAGATAGTTGTTAGTTATTATTTCAAGCCTAACTACTATGCACTAAGTACTAACATTAATCTCCACCCGCAAGTGGCGTGGAGTATTTAATCCAGATCTTTGTGTGTAAAAGCTCTAGCATTCGAGCCAGTGTAGGTGGCGGCAATGTGACCATTACCAGCGATTTGGTACTTGTAAGTAACCAATCCTTCTAAGCCCACTGGGCCACGCGGGGGCATTTTTTGAGTGCTGATTCCTACTTCTGCGCCAAAGCCGTAACGGAAGCCATCAGCAAAGCGAGTCGAACAGTTGTGAAAAACGCCAGCGGCATCGACTTGAGCAAGGAAGGTGTCAGCAGCGGCTTTCTCTTCTGTCACGATAGCATCGGTATGCCCAGAACCGTAAGTGTTGATGTGCGCGATCGCTTCCTCAAGAGAATCCACAATTTTAATAGACAGAATCAAATCGCTGTATTCCGTCGCCCAGTCTGCTTCCGTCGCGGCTGAAATGTCCAGAATTTCACAAGTATGCTCATCCCCCCGTAATTCCACATTACGTTCTTGCAAGGCACGGGCAACCAGTGGTAGAAATTCTGGGGCAATTGAGCGATGGACGAGCAAAGTTTCAATCGCGTTGCAGGCAGCTGGATACTGAGTTTTGGCATCTACAGTAATCGCGATCGCATTCTGAATATTAGCTGCTGCGTCCACATAAACATGACAAATCCCTTCTGCATGGCCCAGCACCGGAATGCGGGTATTATCCTGCACAAACCGGACAAACGAGTTAGAACCTCTGGGAATAATCAGATCCACATATCGATCCAACTGCAACAATGCCAGCGTTTCCTCTCTAGTCGTCAGCAGTTGCACAACATCTGGATTAACATCAGTCTCAGCTAACCCTTGGCGAATCGCTTTCACTAACGTTTCACAAGAACGAACGGCTTCCTGCCCACCCTTGAGGATGACACCGTTGCCAGATTTAATCGCCAGACTAGCAATTTGCATCACCGCATCAGGACGCGCTTCAAAGATAACGCCCAAAACTCCCAGAGGGCAGCTGACGCGCTTGAGAATTAGCCCTTCATCCAGTTCCCGGTTAATCTGCACCGCACCGACTGGATCTGGCAGTTTGCCGACATCTCGCACCCCCGCGATCGCAGCTTTTAGCTTAGTTTCATCTAACTTCAGTCGTGCATAAAGCGCTTTGGCAATCCCCGCTGCCTCAGCTGAAGCGCAATCTGCTGCATTCGCTGCCAAAATCTCAGGTGTTGCAGATTCTAAAGCTTGGGCGATCGCTTCAATCGCTTGATTTTTAGCCTCTGTCGAAAAAACAGCCAGCTGACGCGCAGCTTGACGGGTTGCTATTGCGATCGCGCTTAGGGAAGGGGAAGCAATCTGGGAAACGGTCATGTCGCTGCGCTCCAATTCGTAATTCGTAATTCGTAATTCGTAATTAATACCCCATAAATAAATTTAGGGGCTTGGACATTGATGCTACGCATTTATGAGTTTTCCATAAATAAATTTAGGGGCTTGAAACCGGGGATTACGAATTATTTTGGTCATGGGTCTGGATCTAATACTGGCACGTAAGCCAAAGTTTAACAAAATGCTGGCTTCTCTTCCCAGAAATGTCAATAGCTACAATCGCTTCTGGTTGCTTGTCCAAGCTTGTGTATTACCGCCATGAATAGACGCAAACATGGGAAGCGAGGTTTTCAGGTTTAACGTTGACGGTGAAAAGGTTTCAGATGAAAACCGCTGCAAGTTAAACTTGAAAGCCCATTTCTTGTAATCCTTGGCAAAGTCGCTGTGCTTCGTCAGGGTTATGCTGTTGGTGAAGTGCGATCGCATCTCGAAACGCTGCTAAACTTTCTGGTACGTTACCAGTTTTCAGCAGTACAACTCCTAAATTTTGGTAAGCGTCTGCATAGTTGGGATTAAGTTCAATCGCTTTACGGTAGGATGCGATCGCATCCTCAAAAAGTCCCATAGCCTTCAACGTCATCCCCAGATTGTAGTAACCTGTCGTAAAATTGGGGTCAATCTCCAAAGCCGTACAGTAAGCTTTTCTAGCATTCGCCAAATCCCCAGCTGCTTTCAGTAAGTTTCCCAAATTGTTGTAAGCATCCAGCTTTAGGATCGGTAAAACTGGCTGTTGGATTGCAGCTTGATAATGTACCGCCGCCTGAGCGAAATTTGGTAGACGGGTGTAGGCATTACCGAGATGGTAGTGCAGTTCGTACAAAATAGAAGCATCTACTTCATTTGAAGTTAAGCCGCGCTTTAGTAATTCGATTCCTTGACTCTGTTGACCAACATCAATATAAAGTCCTCCCAACTTGCTGCATACATAAGGATCGTTGGGGTGAGTTGCCAGAAATCCTTCCATCGTGGTTCTGGCTTTAGTAAGTTTGTCTCGCGATGCGATCGCACCTGGTTGATAGCCATAATGCAGCATCGCCACCTCCGGCAAATAGCCCACCTGCCACTGAGGTTCCCGCTGCAACAGCGCTTGCACGCTATCATCTACCATTGCATGATAAGGGCGAGAAAAGCGCACCTCTGGGTGATGGCGAAATAGACGCGAAACTAGAGAATAAGGAGATTGAGACGCGCCGACTTCTTGGCGCACCAGGTTGATTAAGATGTGGCGATCGCTCTCGATTGCTTGTTTCAGTTGCGGCACAATTTCCGGCACCAGCACTTCATCGGCATCCAGAACTAAAACCCAGTCCCCCTGCACATACTTCAGGGACTCATTGCGGGCAGCGGAGAAGTCGTTGCACCATTGAAAGTGATAAACCTTCGCGCCAAATTCTCTGGCAATTTCTGGAGTGCGATCGCTCGATCCAGTATCCAGCACCACCATTTCATCTACCACGTCCTTAACGCTACTGAGGCATTGCGGCAGTGCTGCCTCTTCGTTTTTAACAATTATGCATAAACTTAGCTTCATATTACCCCCTTAAACATATTGAAAGATTTCGTTCCCATACAAATGTTAAGATTTGATTAATTATTCTCTCACCAGATTTTATTAACCATTATGGCAACTGCTATAACCCAGAAAATAGAAAAAATCTTAGCTTTTGATAGACATATCCTGTCTCATAGTAATCATTCCTCTTATTACAGAAACAAGTTTGCACATAGCTGGCAATCCCTAGCCTTGGTAGTCTTCTCATCGGTGATAGTGCTGCTAGTGGAGGGCATTAGCGTGGGCGTAGTCTTCCCATAGGGAACCACAACGAAGTCGAGCGCGACATTTTATGTAAATAATATATTTTGCTTCGCGCCTAAAAATTTGAGGTGTCAAAAGTTGAAAGCTATTGCTAAAAGTCGCTGGTTCCATCCCTTATTGCTTGTATTGTGGCTGCTTATCGGTACTGGTTTGCGCCTGACCGCTCTAACATCAAAAACTCTCTGGAGTGATGAAGTTGCCACCATGGTATTTAGTTTGGGCAATAGTTTTAGAACAGTGCCCCTCAATCAGGCGATCGCACTCTCTACTCTCCTACAGCCCTTGCAACCTAATCCGCAAGCCGGGATTGTTACTGTAATTAACCATTTAATGACAGAAAGCACCCATCCGCCGGCCTATTTTGCACTAGCTCACCTGTGGATGAAGCTGTTTCCAGCAGACGCGGGACTTGCTTCGGTATGGGCAGCGCGATCGCTCCCCGTACTTCTAGGTGTAGTATCCATTCCAGCCATGTTTGGCTTAGGCTGGCTAGCATGTCGTTCTCGCTTAGTAGGTCAAATTGCAGCCGCCCTGATGGCGGTTTCGCCCTTCAGCATTGCCTTAGCTCAAGAAGCACGTCATTACACCTTGGCGATTTTATGCGTGATTGCTTCCCTTTCTTGCTTAGTAGTTGCCATACGAACTATCCACCATCGCACCTACTTACCTGTTTGGGTGGGATTAACCTGGGTGATAGTCAATTGTTTAGGGATGGCCACTCATTACTTTTTCATTCTCACTCTCTGCGCTGAAGCCTTGGTATTAATTGGTTTTGCGATTAATCGCTTATCTGAAATTGCCAATTTCAAAACTTGGTGGCGGATCTACGCGGTGGCTGCTGGTACAGCAGCGGGGTGCTTAGTCTGGCTACCTGCTTGGCAACATATTTCTAGTAATAGCCTCACTCAATGGATTTATGGTGGCGATCGCAGTAGCTTCAGCTGGCTAGAACCAATTAGTCAAGCTTTAGCTGCTTGGATAACAATGATGTTTTTGTTACCTGTAGAAGTAACAAATAAATTAATAGTAGTTCTCTCAGCTTTATTGCTGTTATTTTTCTCTATATGGACTACTTTTATCTTATACCGGGGCATCCGCATCCAGAGAATGCAACCGGAAAGCAGTTTAGCTATCCAGGTTCTGGGCAGTTTTGTATTAGGGGCCGTTATTTTATTTTTCGGTCTTACTTATACCAAATTCCCGGATCTACTAAGCGGTATTAGGTATAACTTTGTCTATTTTCCAGCAGTAATAGTTTTGCTGGCAGCTAGTCTGGCAACTTCTTGGCATACTCCTAAAACTCAAGCCGGGATAAGATTGCCATCCCCTCAAGGTTCATTGTCTATCCTGCGTAGCCTCAGAATCGGCGGTAAAAAAGCAGTTGTGCTGATTTGGCTTATGGGACTCCTGGGTGGGCTAACAGTAATCTCGGATCTCGGCTATCACAAACCCTACCGTCCCGATCTATTAATGCACACCATCCAAAAAGTATCTCAGTCTCCAGTCCTGATCGCCATTAACCACTACAACCATATAGAAACAGCAAAAATGATCGGTTTAGGCTGGGAGTTCCAACGAAACAATGCTTTACATTCGGCAGCATCTCCCCAATTTTTGTTAGGACATCAAAACTGTGACCCCACTCCAGGGAAAGAGTGTGCAGCCCTTACAGCCTTATTGCAACAAACGCTTCCCCAATTGCCACGACCTCTAGATTTATGGACAGTAAATTTCCCAGCCCCTGTAAATCTAGAAGCACAAAACTGTTTTAGCGATTTCCCCTCTTGGCCACAAGCACATGGCTACGATTATCAGCTTTATCACTGCCCCAAGCTTGTTAAGTAGAAAATACTACAAGTAGAGACGTTCCGGCGGAACGCCTCTACTAACAGGCAGCGATTGATCCCCATCTCTCAAGGCGGAATAGATAAACTGAAGCGCACCTCCGCCCTGAATGAGTGCAGCATAAGGATTTTCCAACTTTCTCAGTTAGGCAATTACCACATCTCAAGTTAAGCGGCTTTTATACCCAAAGTAATACCAACTCAAGTTATTGGTTGAGTTTTCTCCACCGTGTAGTTCTTCCCTGTGATAGAGGATCGACATGAGTTCAATTGATTATATTAAACATAACAAGAAAAGAAAAAAAGAAAAACTCAAATTTACAAAGGAGCAAAGGAAATGGGTATTATTGCTTGGATAGTTTTAGGTCTGATTGCTGGAGCTATTGCCAAAGCTATTTATCCCGGTCATCAAGGTGGCGGTATCGTTGCCACAATAGTTTTGGGAATTGTGGGTGCCTTAGTTGGTGGTTTCTTAGGTCAACTCTTACTGGGAAGCAGCGGTGGGGCATCGTATGCAGCTTTGACAATACCAAGTGTTGCTTTTGCAGTCATTGGCGCAATGGTGGTAATTTTCCTGTGGGGTCTGTTAACTCGCCAAAGCGCATAAGCCTTAAAAATTTTCTATCTTTTATTTTTTGTAAGAATCCTCCAAGAGAAGCTTGGGGGGTTCTTAATTAATTTTGTTCGTACAGGTAAGTAGTAAGTATGGAGTCATAATTATTGGTAGGATGGGTAGAGTAATAGTGAAACCCATCAAAATATGCCCATACTTAGGTTTCATAACATCAATCAAACATAGATTACTATTGTATAGCAGTGGACACATCGCTGAGGACAAGCGAACTTTGGTCAAGACGTTCCATCGGAACGTCTCTACTAAATTTATAGATGTCCTAACTGTCTTGGCGATTGCTATATTTAATTAAGTTGACTTACTTAAGAGAAATATTTTTAACCCCATAATTTTTAGGCTAGATACCTGACCTGGCATAATTCCTATTAATTAGGATATCGGCATCCTCATTGGTAATGAACTGATATCCTATAAAAAAAACCGTTTAGATGCCTGAATTAAGTACTGGTATCTGTAATCATATGTGTTTAAAAATATATTAAAACCAGTTTTGGATAGGTTCTTAAAACCTTGGGTAGTGTCCTAGTTGCCTTCGGCCTGTGGGCGATCGCTACATAGCAGTTTTAAATCATTCATGAATTTATACCCCCGGCTGTTGCCATCCTCCCAAAGTAGCAGGTGGACTCTAGGGGAGGGCGGTGAGATTTCACAACTCAAATAGGATTGCTATAGTTTGAAGGCGTTAAATTGACAGTGGGGCTATCACTCACAAGCTTAAGGAGATGCAAAATGCTGGAGTTATACCAATTTGAACTATCCCAGTACTCGGAAAAAGTGCGGCTGATTCTTGATTACAAAGGGCTGGAATACCGCAAGATAGAGGTGACTCCAGGAGTCGGACAACTGGAACTCTTCCGGCTGTCCGGTCAAAGAAAAGTGCCAGTGCTGAAAGATGGGAATACTGCGATCGCAGATTCAACAGCGATCGCAATGTACCTGGACAAGCATTATCCAGACCACCCCCTGATCCCGGTTGACCCCAAACAACGGGGACTGTGCTTACTCATAGAAGAGTGGGCTGACGAATCAATTGGTATTAAAAGCCGCAAAGTACTGTTTGAGGGGCTAAGCAAAAATCTCAACCTACGTGCTTCAGTTTTACCCAGTGGGACGCCAGATATTGTCAAAAACCTAGTAGGTGCCTTGCCAGGTGAAGTCGTCGATCTCCTGGGTTTTGGTGTTGGTTATAGCCCAGACGCCATAAAAGAGGCTAAAGAAGCCCTAAAGCAAGATTTAGAAGCCCTCAGCCTGATGCTGCTAGATAGCCCTTATCTAGTCGCTGACTACCCGACGCTGGCAGATTTTGCCGTAGCGGGGCTGAGTATGCTGCTAAAGTTTCCTGATGGCCCCTATATAGACATCCCAGAGGCGCTAAAAGGTAAAGGAGTTCCTGGCTTCGCCGATAACGCTGCCTACGAACCGTTTTTCAACTGGCGCGATCGCCTGTATGCCCAATATCGCAAACCCATGACCCTCACCAGCACCCCCGCATCCGCGCCGACATCAATTGATATTGATTAGGTAGAAGGTTTCTGTTATAGCAATTAGCAGTTAGCTATTAGCTTTTAGTAAGCTGGCTTATCTCCCTAGTGATGAAAGTAACCAGTCAATTTAGCTTGCTCAAAAGTTCGCTAATTGCTAATTGCTTTTTTACGACATCAAATTTGGTTCAAGCCTCGTCCCACTATGCAGGGCGAGGTCAATCTAACATCTAAAATCTTATGAATTTGGATAGACCATTAGGCTCAGTCATTCAAGGTTCCCTCAGCGAGGGATTAGAAGTCCGACTACACCCGGATGTCTCTGTGGAAGATATGCGCGTGGGAAAATTCCTGGTTGTCAGGGGTGTGCGCTCGGATTTTTTCTGTATGCTCACGGATGTCTCCCTGGGAACTTCCAGTAACCGGATTATCGCTAATCCGCCCAGTCCCGATGATGATTTTTTGCAAGCTGTGCTGGCTGGGAGTGGCACCTATGGCACCGTCAATCTAACGCCGATGTTAATGTTGACTCGCGAACCAGCATTCCCGGCGTTCAATGGCAAGTTGGATGGACAGCTTCCTCCTGGCGCATCATCGCTAGGGTCTTTTCAGGCGCAAACTAGCACTGAGATGGAAATGCTGCCAGTCAAAACAATTCCCAGTCATTTTAGCCAGGTATACGATGCCAGCGAGCGCGACTTCCGCGCCGTCTTTGGCTGGGAAGACGATCCCCGTCGGTGCAACTTTGCCATCGGTCAACCTCTTGACATGGAGGTTCCAGTATGCATAGACTTAAACCGTTTTGTAGAACGAAGCAACGGCGTTTTTGGGAAATCTGGAACTGGTAAATCCTTTCTCACCCGCCTGCTGTTATCTGGCATTATTCGCAAACAGGCTGCTGTTAACTTAATTTTTGATATGCACTCGGAGTATGGCTGGGAAGCCGTCTCTGAAGGTAAAAACTTCAGCACCGTCAAAGGCTTGCGGCAGCTGTTTCCAGGACAAGTCCAGGTTTACACCCTCGACCCCCAATCCACCAAACGCCGTGGCGTCACAGACGCCCAGGAACTATACCTCAGCTACGATCAAATTGAAATTGAAGACATCAGACTGGTGGGGCGAGAGTTAAATATCTCCGAAGCTAGCTTGGAAAATGCCAACATCCTGTACGGCGAGTTTGGCAAATCCTGGATTATCCAACTGCTGGGTATGACTAACGAGGAAATCCAGATGTTTTGCGAGGAAAAAAAGGGCCACAAAGGTTCGATTATGGCCTTGCAGCGTAAACTTTTGCGCCTGGATAACCTCAAATATATGCGTACAGCCTGCCCCCAAAATTACGTCAGTCAAATTTTGCAATCTTTGGAAGCTGGTAAGCATGTAGTGATTGAGTTTGGTTCTCAGTCAGATATGCTTTCCTATATGTTGGTGACCAATACAATTACCCGCCGCATTCACCAAGCATATGTCCGCAAGGCAGAACAGTTTTTGCAGAGCAAAAATCCCAGCGATCGCCCCCGCCAGCTAGTTATTACAATAGAAGAAGCTCATCGGTTTCTTGACCCAGGCGTGGTACAAAGTACCATTTTTGGTACAATAGCCCGCGAAATGCGGAAATACTTCGTCACTCTCCTCATCGTGGATCAGCGCCCCTCTGGAATTGATAACGAAGTTATGTCCCAGATTGGCACCCGCATCACCGCCTTGCTCAACGATGAGAAAGATATCGACGCTATCTTCACTGGTGTCTCTGGTGCTGGCAATCTACGCACGGTTCTCGCTAAACTCGACTCCAAGCAACAAGCCCTGATCTTGGGCCATGCCGTTCCTATGCCAGTAGTGGTGCGTACCCGTCCCTACGACGAAACATTCTATGCGGAAATTGGGGATACAGCTTGGGCAGAAATGCCGGATGCCGATGTATTCGCCGCTGCTGAAGCCGCAAAAGCTGATTTGGGCTTCTAAATCACTAAAAATGGAAATTTACCCTTCCATATGGCAAACTATAGCTAAAATCTAGCTTGAGGGACATTATGCCAAAACCCGTTCGGTTATCCCACTCGCACCTACCTACCCATTTAAAGATTATTGGTTCATCATTGATATAGAGGATATCTAAATAGCTGGTAATGCCAAAAGATGTCTCTCTATTGACAGCGGCAACAACGCCCTTTTGAGACCACAGCAAAATGAACTTTTTACCCTTTACCGCCGTCTATATTTGTAATATCATTGAGGTAAATTGAAATCATACTGACTTCGCCTTGCTCATCTGTTACTCGTTACAAGCGGCGCAGAGGTGAAGTCGGTGATAGCTTGAGAGGCTATATCCCAAGCTGAAGCTTTGACAAAGCTTAACTAAAAGTTGTACTGCCCTCAAAGAAGGGTCGTTAGTCTTTACATCTTTTGCAGGATGTGTTTGGCCAATCAGCCCAGCTACTCTAAATCATAAGAGCTAGCAATGTCTTTTGAGGTAAACCCCTGCGACAGAATAGTTGCTTGTTTACGGAGTCATCACTCACTCATGACCACTGCCAAAACCCAAAAGAAAACGAATAAGCCTACGTTCACGGCTGATATGGTTCGCACCTATTTACATGAGATTGGTCGGGTGCCCCTGCTGACTCATGAGCAAGAGATTGTCTACGGCAAGCAGGTGCAACAAATGATGGCGCTGCTGGAGTCGAAAGAGGCTATTGCGGAAAAACTACAGCGTGAACCCACTGCCTCGGAGTGGGCAGAGCGTGTCAATCTAAGCGTTGCCGAAATCAACCGCATCATGGGGTTGGGCGAACGTGCAAAGCGCAAGATGATTGAAGCCAACTTGCGTTTAGTTGTGGCGATCGCGAAGAAGTACCAAAAGCGTAACATGGAATTTCTGGATCTGATCCAGGAAGGTACTTTAGGCTTAGAACGTGGTGTGGAGAAATTTGACCCCACAAGAGGTTATAAGTTTTCTACCTACGCCTACTGGTGGATTCGTCAGGCAATTACCCGCGCGATCGCTCAGCAAGCTCGGGCAATCCGTCTGCCCATCCATATTACAGAAAAGCTCAACAAGATTAAGAAAATGCAACGGGAACTGGCTCAACAGCTAGGTCGCAACGCCACACCAGGCGAGATTGCCGAAGCGTTGGAACTGGAACCGGCTCAAATCCGGGAATACTTGAATATCGCCCGTCAACCGATTTCTCTAGATGTCCGTGTCGGGGATAACCAAGATACCGAACTGTCTGACCTGCTGGAAGATGAAGGGCCTTCTCCAGAGCATTACACCACCCAGGAGTCGCTGCGGCAAGACCTAGACGACCTCCTGGCCGAGTTAACTCCCCAGCAGCGAGAAGTAATTACCCTCCGGTTTGGTCTGCAAGATGGCAATGAGATGTCCCTGGCAAAAGTGGGCCAGCGACTGAACCTCAGTCGCGAACGGGTGCGGCAACTAGAACACCAAGCTCTTGCCCACTTACGTCGCCGTCATGCCACTGTCCGGGAATATGTAGCTAGCTAGGGCAGGGGAGTATCGGTAAGGCTAAAAGTAAAAATTAATAGGGGAAAAGGCAAAAGATTTCTACCTTTTGCTTTTTTCTTTTAAGAGGGGTAACGGAGAAACGTTATCCCTTTTTTGTAACTCTTTGTAAAGTTTCCGGAATCCATACTGATGTAGATGAAGCAATCTCTCAGTACCAACCTAGAGTATGAGACTCAATTCATCCCTTTGGGCGAATCGTACACCCTCATTAACCAGGTAAGTTGAATTCAATACTTAATTCTTCTTTTAATTGCTCAGGAGAAAACTATGTTGATTAACAAATTTTTTAATTCTTTTTTACAAGCCACCCAAGTGCCACTTGCTGGAATACTCCTGAGCATAGGATTCGCCACCAGCAGTGCTAATCCCATTTTGGCTTCCGAGTTGGAATTCCCAACTACCACCTCAACGTCGGTAGCAGCAGCTACAGTTCCGGCCTCAGAATCCTCAAAGGAGGCTGCCACAAAACAGTTGCATAATGGAACCTACCTTTATGGTCAGTCCTCCAAGCCGGAACAAATTGGTAAAGAGTATCTGGTGTTTGAAGGACGTGATGGCAAGGTGATTGGTGCATATTATATGCCTTCCTCCGAGTTTAGTTGTTTTTATGGGACAGTCAATGCCGCTCAGATGGATTTGAACGTCATCGATCCCTACGGCGAATCAACCTATTCCCATTCCATCGCACTTCAACCCAACTCGCTGGTCGCCAGCAACAGTGCAATCGGACTTCAAGGGTATCAACCAGTCGCCACCATCAGCAACAACGACCAACAGATTTTACGTGTCTGCCGGGACAAGTATCAACAACAGGTTTGGAATCAATAGTACCTAGCAGCCACTTGTACTGATGCTTAATAGTTAAGTTCATCCCACGCTTTCTCATAACGTGGGATTTTACGTCTTTTTGTTAGTGGTTAGTGGGTTGATTGACATTTTTTTTTACAATATAAAAATTAATATTTGCGCCCTACTAACCAATAACCCGGAAGCGAAGGATGTGGGCTTCCAGTGGGTATCAGCTTCGCCCTTACCTTGGGGAGTGGAAACGGATACCCAGTTGCTTATTGTCTCCATCCCCAAGAGGGGATGGAACTAGGCTGACCGTGATTTAGCTAAAATAGAATAGAGTTCCCCCTGCGTCCTGATTACCAAATTTATTCTTGAGGCATTGCATTAATGGCTATCCAAATCCCAACTAGTCCCGAAAAGCAAAAAGCCCTAGACCTAGCGCTGAACCAGATTGAGCGCAGCTTTGGCAAAGGAGCCATCATGCGCCTGGGAGATGCCACCCGCATGAGGGTAGAAACCATTTCCAGTGGGGCAATGACGCTGGATTTAGCCTTAGGCGGTGGTTTACCTAAGGGGCGAGTTATTGAGATCTACGGCCCAGAAAGTTCTGGTAAGACAACACTAGCTCTACATGCGATCGCCGAAGTGCAAAAATCTGGGGGCATCGCCGCCTTTGTCGATGCCGAACACGCCCTTGACCCCGCCTACGCTGGGGTACTCGGTGTTGATATTGAAAACCTGTTAGTTTCTCAACCCGACACTGGCGAAGCTGGCCTGGAAATAGTCGATCAACTGGTTCGCTCAGCAGCAGTGGATATCGTCGTCATTGACTCGGTGGCGGCATTAACGCCTCGTGCTGAAATCGAAGGCGATATGGGTGATGCCCATGTGGGTCTACAAGCGCGCTTGATGAGCCAAGCTCTCCGGAAAATTGCCGGGAATATAGGTAAATCAGGCTGCACAGTAATTTTCCTCAACCAGCTGCGCCAAAAAATTGGAATTTCCTACGGCAATCCTGAAACGACGACTGGCGGTAACGCCCTCAAGTTTTATGCCTCAGTGCGCTTGGATATTCGCCGGATTCAAACCTTGAAAAAAGCTAATGAAGGCGAATACGGTAACCGCGTCAAAGTTAAGGTGGCTAAGAATAAAGTTGCCCCACCCTTCCGAATCGCGGAATTTGACATTATCTTTGGCAAAGGAATTTCTACACTAGGATGTGTGATTGACCTCGCAGAAGAAACTGGAATTATTAACCGCCGGGGGGCCTGGTATAGCTACAACGGTGACAACATTGCCCAAGGCCGAGACAACACAATCAAGTACATGGAAGAAAACGCCGAAGTTGCCAACAACATTCAGCAGCAGGTTCGGGAAAAACTAGCTATGGGAGCCGTTGTCTCAGCGAATTCAGTTACTCATGTGGATGAGTCTGGAGAAGATATTTCAGAGGAAGATTAACTGCCGATTCGGGCAAAAGGTAAAAAGCAAAGGGCAAAATAAATTATTTTTTCTGTTTATTTTGCCTTTTTATTTTTTATTGTATTTATCCTGAGCAGCTTTCAGGATTTTCAGATTGAATCTGAAGTTTTGTCATTTTTGAGCAAAAGATGCCATGAGGCTGCAATAGCGTTTGCCTTTTTCCTAAAATTACTGGAAATATGCTCGCTTTACAGCTTACGTTCCGCCTTTTTTTCTAAACGAAATAGCCAAACCATCAGCGCTACGACGCCTATTTGCAGAGCCAAGTTAGGTAGTGCTGATGCTACTTCCCGGCCGGCAGCTACTTTAGCCAGAAATATAATCCCCCCGATGAAGCCAGAGGCACCAAAAGCAAAGTAAATAAATTGCCTCAAACCTCTATAGGGAGCAGCTACTTCGGCTTTAAGCCGTGCATACTGTTCCGGGCTGACTCGCCCATAGGCTCTAGTGTTGCCGTTACCCTTTTTGGAAGTTGGGTGTGTCATCAGTCTTAAGTTTAACTGCATCTAGATTCATGTTGACACAGTTACGCTTTCTTCTGTTGGCTTGTGGGCAGCAGGTCAGCGGCAACTACTTTCGTCAAACCTGCTATACTAAAAAATCATCAATGCCGATGTAGCTCAGTGGTAGAGCATTCGATTCGTAATCGAACGGTCGGCGGTTCAAATCCGCTCATCGGCTTTCTTATCTTAAATACAATATAAGCATATATAGAGCAGTTTCTGCGTCTTAGACTACCATTGCTCCCGCTGCTTCGTCGAACGATACGGCGGTACCCGCTGACCTTGAAGAGAACAAGTTTTGGACTGATTCAGGCAAGATAGCGCCGCTTAGCTGGGTACTATCCAGGTTAGCTCCCCTCAGTGTTGCTTCACTCAGGTTGGCATAACTCAAGTCGGCTTTACTCAAAATTGTCCAGGTCAGATTTGCTTTTTCCAATAAAGCTCGTGCCAGCATTGCTCCCGTTAAGTCTGCCCCTTTCAGGTTGGCTGAGGGCAGATGTGCTTCAGTGAGATTAGCGCCTACCAACTTCGCGCCTTCCAAGTTAGCGCCGCCTAGTCTGGCTTCGCTGAGGTTAACTCCCTCTAGATCAATTCCACTCAGGTCTAATCCTTTTAACAAAGCTTTTTTAAAGTTAACACCATTTAAGGAGGCTCCAGACAGCCTCGCACCCATGAGTCTCCCTTCGCCCAAATTAGCCCAGTTGAGGTTTACATCACTCAAATTAGCTTCCCGCAGGTTGGTTCTTTGCAGATTCGCCCCGCATAAATTCGCCCCCCACAAATTAGCACCTCGCAGGTTGGCTCCACATATATTTGCACCGCTGAGTTTTGCCCCTCTTAGTTGAGAATTCACCATAAAAGCCCCGCTGAGGTTGGCTTTCGTCAAATCTGCCTCGATTAGTTTGGCTTCGCTCATTTTGACAAAACTCAGGTTTGCCCAGTTCAGGTTAGCGCCGCTCAGGTCTGACTTGATTAAAAAAGCTCGGCTAAGATTAGCCCCCATCAGGTTAGCCCCTGTAAGGTTGACCCCAATAAGAGTGACTTTGCTGAGGTCGGCACCACTGAGGTTGGCACCAGCAAAGTTTCTTTTCCCTTCTTCGTAAAGCCTGAGTAAAGAGCTAACTTTCATAGCCTGAGAACTCCTCTTGTTAGAAGTTTGTATCAACTGTCCAATAAACTTTAATTAAAAGCTTTAATTTTCTTAATAATTACAACTTATTCCTGCTCACTAGGGACGCTTAATTATTTATAGGACGGGTAGAGCGCGAGTGTTACCCATCAAACCATTGGCGTGATGTTTGCTTATAGGAGCGCGTAGCGCCTCTAAGCAAACGATAAAGCTGCGTGCCTAAACCTACCCTACGCTCTGATATCCTTAATTAAGTTATCCTACCTATTTGAATAACAGAAGCACTGTTACATAAAGCGTTATTAGTTAATATCTTGCCCTCCTTAATAAAAATTTTACTACCCCATCCTCTTTAAAAAAGAGGGTTAACATCGTGAGGTAATAAATATTTAGTTAATATTTATTAATTAAATTAAGAAAGTGTATTTAGCTAGAAAATTAGTGAATATTTTGTTGCTAGTATGCTAAATTATCTAAAATTAACGCCTGGAATCCTGAAGTGTCAGACTATACAGACTAAGCCCGCGCACCATACGGACTTTATTAAGGCTGCGTAGGCAGACGAAAGTTTATGTAGCTTCAGGCTTTAGGCTGTAAGAAACTGTCAATTTAGCATCACAACTACTGAAGAACCAAATAGGCGGAGTTATTAAATTAGTCAATCTTAATTCCAATCTTCAAATTCATAACTCCGCTCTTTGGGTAGTCAAACTAACTTGACTAAATCTAGGCTAATCTAAGCCCAGCGCCTGACGAGTGCCACTTCCTACAACTCCATCGACAACCAAATTTTTAGCAGCTTGAAATTGTTTAACCGCCTTATCAGTTGCAGGACCAAACACTTTGTCAGCTACCTCAAGAGTAATTCCAGCTGCTCTAAGTGCTAACTGAACTTCCCCTACGTCGTTACCTATTTGTAACGGTTCAGTAAGTTTTAAGATTCTGGAGGGGTCTACACCGGGAAACCCTTCTGCTGGCGAGTAGCGCAACCGGGTTTCTGTGGCGGGTCCGAAATCTCCATCAAGGGCGAGCTTATCTGTGGCATGCACTATGTTCCATAACTGCTGGAAAGCTTTCACAGCAATAGTATTAAGGGCGCTGATATTGTCATCAATGCAATCATAATGCATGGGGTCAAATTCACCAAGCCACCTCCATCGGCTGGCTCTTAGTGCTGAGCGCCACCCATATGAATCTTCTACATCAATCGCACTAGCGTTATTATGATTACTTTGCCCTGGTGGAGCGGCGGCTACGATGCCACAGCGTCCATTGAGGTAATGATTGCGTAGTAGCATCTGACCTGCGATCGTCCTGTAGGCTGAGTTGATGATTATCTGTTTACCTCGATAAGAAACTGCCTGTGCTAGACATCTTCTAGCAGCAGGTTGCATCCAAGGGTGGACGGCAGCATCTGCCAATTTCACATTTCGGAGGTCGTCAATCCGCACCAATAGCCCAGGACGGAGTTTATTCATTTGGGCAATTAGTTGGTTATCTAGCCCACGAACAGAATAGGTAGAGCAATCAACAACGTCTTTGATTAAAGTCATATAAGTTTTTCCTTTGCTTACCGGAACATTATTCCACAAGCAGGAATAATTCATTTATATTTTTTGCTCAATAAATCTTTAGGATTTCCAAATCATTCATATCTCTTTGAAGAGAGCGTGGCGCGTTGTTTGCCACCAGCGATCGCCATCACGTCACTTTATAGTCAGTGTTAAGTTTACAACTTAATAAGGAAATTTGAGGATGATCTATAACTTGACCTTCCGAGTGGTAGAGAAAGCTTTAAAGCCTATGTCCATCCCAACATTATGCCCTTGCTATTGAAGGGGGAAATTACCATAAGCCCCGTTTGCCGTTAGGTAGCACAGTTGCCCAATTTGTCTTCGCTTGCGCCAGCTGTTCTTCAGTGATTTTGGCTCCGGTGAGATTCGCCCCACACAAGTTAGCTCCTCGGAGATTAGCATAGTTGAAATAGGCAAAGCTTAGATCCGCGCCGCGCAGATCAGCTCCCTCCAAATCTGTATAGCTAAAATAGCCTCGAACCAAATTCGCATCTCGTAGTATTGCTCGGTTTAAACTAGCCTGCCCAAAATCAGCGCGGGACAAATCTGCTCCCTGGAGATTGGTTTGAGTCAAGTTGGAGGAATGGAAATTCCCACCAGATAAGTTGGCTTTTTGGAGGTTAAGTCCGCTAATATTTTGTTCGCCAAAGTCCCGCCTACCCTTTGTATAGGCAGCGAGAATACTGGCAGCATCCCATTTAGAAGGCTGTTTTGGTATTCCTGTTTTGGCTTCCGTGCTTTTGGGCTGAGGTGTGGAAGTATTTTTTTCACTACTATTGCGACGACCTACATTTCCTCCTGGCTGTATACCAGTTTGATCCATTCGCGATCGCCGCGCTCTAATGGCCATTCCCATCTGCGCTGAGGCAGATGTAGGGGGGGATGAATGCAGTTGGCTTAAATCTCCAGAGTAGGGGGCATTGCCCGTTGGGCTTGGCGAGTTATAATGTTTAGTCGCCAAACCACCCGCAAGGCTGTCTAGATAAGGTTGAAGGTCAAGTGCTCTCAGAACTTCCTCGGCAGACTGATAGCGATGGCGGACAGAAACCTCCAACATTTTCGTCATAACTTGGGTGAAATGTTCGCTGAGATCGAGGTTTTTTTGCCAGAGCATTTCGCCCGTTGATGGATTGTAATCTAAGTTCTTGGGTGATTTCCCCGTGAGCAGATAAATGCAGGTCACTCCTAAAGCATAAATATCGCTGGCATATACTGGTCGCATTGCCATCTGCTCTGGAGGCGCAAATCCAGGTGTCCCAATCGCGTAAGCCGTCAAAGCAGTCTGATCCGAGCTATTCATTATTGCTGTCTGACTTACCTGGTTCTTGACCGCGCCAAAGTCAATTAGAACTAGTTTGCGGTCTTGCTCGCGGCGAATCATGTTTGCTGGTTTAATGTCCCGGTGAATCACCTGCTGGCTGTGGATGTATTGCAACACCGGGAGGATTTCGCTTAAGAATTGCTTTACTCCAGCTTCGCTAAAGGGGCCACCCCTTTTCACCTCTTGCTGTAGCGTCAAGCCGCTGACGTACTCCTGCACCAAATAAAACTGCTTATGGTCTTCAAAATAGTCCAGCAGCCGTGGCACTTGGGGATGATTGCCAATCTTACCAAGAGTTCTGGCCTCTCGCTCAAACAGCTCCCGTGCCATTTGTAAAACTTCTGGGGCGGTTGCTGTGGGTCGGAGTTGCTTGATTACGCTAGTCGGCTCACCAGGCAGACTTTCATCAACCGCTATAAAGGTGGCTCCGAACCCACCTTGACCCAGTGCTTTTACAACTCGATAGCGATCGCGCAGCAGCAGCTTTGAGCCACACGCCTGACAAATTTCAGCGTATTTTGGGTTTTCCGGCTTGGCGCAGTCTGGATTTAGGCAGTGGCTCATTGGATCGTCGTCAAGAGGACGTCATCGGTGCTGGGACTAAAGCTTGTCGAAAAATTGCTTTTTGGTATATGGTCAGTACTTGCGCTCTGTGCTACAAATCTGCTATAGGAGCGCATTGCAAAATGCATTGTCAGTTATTAAGTTGCCTTAGCTTTGAGCAATTAATTCTCAGATAAGGATATCCTACTTCTTTTTTTATTATCTTGCTATTAACAATGAAATAGACGGGGATTTATACCAGTAATTTCAGCCAAAAGTTGCCAATTATGACTACAGTTTAGGGAAAGCGTTCCCTAACCTTCTGTGTTTACATCCTATTAGATCTTATCTAGCATTCCTACATAATTTATAAATTTCTACCCCCTGGCTGTTATAGTTCCCCATTACGAATGGTGAACTATAGGGGGTGTGGTTAAGTTTCACAAACCATTTAGGATTGCTATATATAAAATTTTACAATTCAAGCAACTAAAAATACAGCGTCAAGAAAAACACTTCAGGGCTGTTTCCCAGGGGGCGCTAAAATAATCAGGCTGAGGTAGGTAAAAGCAAACGAGTAAATGCGTATCTCTCTGAACTGGCTGCGGGAATTGGTTGATTTGACGATGACCCCAGAAGAGTTGGCTCAAACGCTGACTTTAGCTGGGTTTGAAGTAGAAGACATTGAAGACCGTCGCACCTGGGCGGATGGCGTGGTGGTCGGGAAAGTCCTCAGCCGCCAGCCTCATCCTAATGCTGATAAGTTAAGCGTCTGCGAAGTTGATGTGGGTAATGCCGCAGGTTCCTTAAATATTGTCTGTGGAGCAGCGAATGTCCGGGAGAATATCTATGTGCCAGTGGCAACCGTGGGCACTTATCTGCCGGTGATTGATTTAAAAATTAAACCCGCGAAACTGCGGGGTGTCCGTTCAGAGGGGATGATCTGCTCCTTAGCTGAACTGGGCTTAACAAAAGAATCAGCGGGAATTCATATTTTTGAACTGGAAAATCCCCAACTAGGTAGTGATGTCCGACCGCTTTTGCAACTGGACGACGTCATCCTAGACCTAACATCAACGGCGAATCGCGCTGACGCTCTCAGCATGGTGGGGGTGGCACGAGAGGTAGCAGCCTTAACAGGTGCTACTCTACGACTACCAGAAGCAGGTGAGACGTCTATTCCCTCTAATAACAGTGTCCTGAGCTTGGGCATTTCCGATCCGCAAGCTTGCCCTGCCTACATAGGCACAGTAATTGCATGGATAAAAATTGGCACCTCCCCAGATTGGTTGCAAAGGCGTTTGCAAGCAGCTGGGGTGCGACCGATTAATAATGTGGTGGACGTAACAAACTACATATTGTTGGAGTGGGGGCAGCCACTACACGCCTTTGACCGCGATCGCTTGACAGACATTAGCACTCAAGAGTCAGGCTCTGAAAATTCCCAATCCTCAATCGAACTTGGTGTTCGCTTTGCTAAGAGTGGGGAATCGCTGAAAACACTGGATGGTCAAAGCCGCACCTTGCAACAACAAACCTTGTTGATTACCGCCAACGACCAGCCAGTAGCGCTTGCCGGGATCATGGGCGGTGAGGAAACAGAAGTCCATGAGGGCACTGAGAATTTAGTCCTGGAAGCAGCTATTTTCGACCCGGTGGCAATTCGTCGCTCTGCACGTAGCCAAGGATTACGAACAGAGGCATCTGGTCGCTACGAACGGGGGGTTAACCAGGCAGAGTTGGAAGTTGCCTGTAACCGCGCGATCGCACTGATCAAAGAGTTAGCATCTGGAACCCCAGTGGCTCAAGAGGTTGCCGACGCTAGACCAGATAGAGCCAACTGGAGTCGTTCGATTCAGTTACGTCTAGACCGAGTTAACCAGGTTTTGGGCCCAGTAAACTTGGGAGACTCGACTGGTGAAGTGCAACCAGAGGACGTCCAGCGCATCCTAACTGCACTTGGATGTAACGTGACGCCCACTGAGCAAGAGAATGTCTGGGCGATCGCAGTCCCGCCCTATCGTTATCGGGATCTAGAGCGGGAAATAGACTTAATTGAAGAAATAGCTCGTCTCTACGGCTACGACAACTTCTCTGACACCCTGCCCGATGAAACGGAACCAGGCTATCTGTCCTGGGATCAGCAGCTAACGCGCCAGCTGCGGGAAGCTTTGCGAGCCGCAGGGCTGACAGAATTAATGCATTACTCTTACTCTGTGGTCAAGTCGGAGGGGGATACACAGGTTGCGATTGTCAACCCCATGTTTACTGAATATTCAGCCCTACGAACTGAGTTGATATCCGGCTTGATTAATGCCTTTCAGTACAACCTGGAGCAAGGGAACGGCCCTCTGAATGGATTTGAAATTGGCAGGGTATTCTGGCGCGACGAAGACGGGCTAATGGAAGCAGACTTTGTGGCTGGGATTTTGGGGGGCGATGCCACCCATGGTCGCTGGACAAGGGGAGGTGGCGAGATACCTATGACTTGGTTTGAGGCCAAGGGAGCGCTGGAGAGTGTGTTTCAGCGGCTGGGTTTGCCAGTAGAGTATCAACCCGACCGACGCGATCGCTATCTGCACCCCGGACGCACGGCATCTTTGTGGGTGCAAGGTGAGCGCCTGGGAACGTTTGGGCAACTCCATCCCCAATTGCGCCAAGAACGCGGCTTGCCAGAGGCAGTTTATGTTTTCCAACTTGATTTGGATGTAGTTTTGGACTACCTGACTCAAGATGAAAAACTAACGCCCCGGTTCCGCCCTTATTCTACTTATCCAGCTGCTGACCGGGATATTGCCTTCTTTGCACCTGTTGAGGTTTCTGTAGCTGAAATTGAACGCGCTATTAATAAGGCTGGCAGCGGCTTGTTGGAATCGGTGGAATTGTTTGATGAATATCGTGGTGAGAATGTTCCCTCTGGGCAACGGAGTTTAGCATTGCGCTTAGTTTATCGGGCAAGCGATCGCACTCTTACCGATGAAGATGTCGAGCCAGTGCATCAAAAAGTTCGAGAAACTTTGGTTGAAAAATTCAGGGTTAACTTGAGAAGTTAAGTTTTAGTTAGACAGAAAGCGATCGCACTCTTGACTAGATGAGATGGGGTGCGATCGCTTTACTATTTCACCCCGCCCACCACTACGGCTATTAGCTGTCTTCTTCTTGTTCAGTATGCTTGGAGTTGCGATCAGCCTTTCTCAGTAGCCACTCCACCAACTTCGTCAACAATACGTCTAAAAGCACCTCGCCAATTTTTTCCAAAATTAGAAGCAAAATACCCATTGCGATGACCTCAATTACTTAACTGAGTTCAATCTCGCAATTTTATCTGGGAGGTTTTGCCAGGACTTGGGCAGACATAGCCAGACATAGCCGGACATATCTCTAAACCTTTGCTGCATCATGGTTTAGCTGATGTTTCTTTGATTAAAATGGCATTCAATTAAGGATAGATTGGTTGATGCTACCAACTGAATTTTTAACTAACACTGCCCGTGAATATGAGCTTTCGCCAGAACAATCGGAAGCTTTTGTAAAACGGTTTAACAGCAATAATAGTGAACAGGCGATCGCGGACGAACTCCACATCTCCCAGAGTGCCCTGCGTTCTCGCATGACAGAGATTTACACCAAATTTAGTATTGGTGGTAAAGGACCAGGGAAATACGCAAAGCTGGTTAATTTTCTCAATGATAAGTATCGCCAGGTTAACGTTTCAGGTGTTTGCACCTCTATATCTTTAGAGAATGACATTGATGCCTTAGTGCAGCAGGTACGCAAGCAGCGCCATGACAAAATCCAACATCAATGCGGCACAATGCGAATGCTGGATGTTGCCCAGGCGATAGCACTTGCAGATATATACACTGATGTAAATGTCTTGGAACAAATAACCTGCAAGCAGTGGCGAGAGATTTCTGACTTGCTGCAAGGCTTCGATCCAGAATCCGATAATTTTGACCGACTGGGATTAGGTAAAGTGCGTCAGGAACGAGTACCAGGGTTAAATGCTGTGTCGCGTTACTCTAAGCTGATGGTACTCGGAAAACCAGGTTCGGGTAAAACCACGTTTTTGCAATGGGTAGCGATTAGGTGCTCCTTAGGCGAGTTTCATTCGAACAGAGTCCCAATATTTATCCGACTGAAAAACTTTGCTGAAGATAGCATAAGAGATGACAGTGAACTCAGGTTATTTAACTATATTAGCGAAGAATTTGCTAGTTGTGGGATTACAGATAAATTGGTAGTAAAAACTATACTCACTCATGGCAAAACATTGATTTTGCTGGATGGTTTAGATGAAGTAGCAGAAGCAGATGAATATGAAGTAGTCGCACATATTCGCAGATTTTTTGAGAAGTATTTCAAAAATCAGTTTATTATCACCTGTCGCATTGCTGCCTCTAACTACAAATTTCAAGAATTTACCGATGTAGAGGTGGCAGATTTTAACTCTGAGCAAGTCGAAGTCTTTGCTAAAAAGTGGTTTTTAGCAGTTGCCAGGAATGACCGGGAATAGGGGGAAGCCACAGCGAGGCGGTTTATTGAGAAGCTGAATCTGCCAAAAAATCAGCAGATTCGAGAACTTGCAGTTACGCCGATACTGCTGAATCTAACTTGCTTAGTTTTCCAATTAAAAAGCGAATTCCCGTCTAAACGCTCCAATCTGTATGAGCAAGGAATAAACATTCTGCTCGTTAAATGGGATGAATCTAGGGGAATTAAACGGGATGAAGTTTATCGTAATTTGTCTTTAGAACACAAGATATATCTTTTAACTAAAATAGCAGCAATTAATTTTAAGAAAAGCCGTTACTTCTTTGAGCAAGGAGAAGTCGAGCGATGTATTACTGACTATCTCCGCAGTTTACCCAATGCCCAACCTGACCAACCAACTCTGCAACGGGATAGTAAGGCTGTACTGAAATCGATTGAATCACAACATGGGTTACTGGTAGAGAGGGCACGGAAAATTTATTCGTTTTCCCACCTAACTTTTCAAGAATATTTCACTGCCAGAGCAGTAATTAACAGTTTCGAGTTAGAGACTTTGAAAGATTCAGTCAGCCACATTACAAATAAAAGTTGGCGTGAAATATTTTTGTTAGCAGCCAACATGATGCCCGATGCTGATGATTTGCTGCTGTTGATGAAGGAGCGAGTTGATACTATCGTAGCCTCCAATGAGAAATTACAGCAATTTCTGGCTTGGGTCAGCCAGAAATCTCTTTCTGTTGAGGTGTCCTACAAACTAACAGCTGTGCGCGCCTTTTACCTTGTCTTGGCATTGGCTCCTAATCTTGGCCTTGGTCGTAACCTTGACATTGCCCTAGCCCGTGACCTTGACCCTGACCTTGACATTGCCTTGACCGATCTCCTAACTCTGTCCCGTGATGTTGATCGTGACTTGGTCCTAGCCTTGGCTCTGGCCAGAACTGCTGTTGGTGCCTGTGACCTAGCCCTTGACATTGCCTTGGTTTGTAACCTGATACCAAGTTGCGGTCAAACATAGTAGACTGGCAAGAGCGCATGGCTGTTGAGAAAAGCAGTAATACGAAATCTGGGTTGACTATCGCTTGATCAAGAAA
>JAESFH010000185.1_pt1 | contig 39398 bp, 43 predicted proteins | sample 9269381 | NCBI WGS metagenome assembly JAESFH01 (sample SAMN14504062, study PRJNA617094) | algae metagenome | isolation source: Aphanothece sp. CMT-3BRIN-NPC111 and co-occurring heterotrophs from well... | place: USA: Clark Mountains Wilderness, California | collected 2010-04-18
TCATTCGCTCTTCTCGGAGAGGGTACGTTCTGCGTCGCGCCATTGAAAGCCTGACTGCTGAAGCTCACTTCTCTCAATAGCTCTCAACTCTTGCAAGTCTACTACTTTTGACCGCAACTTGGTATGATTACTTACCCAGGAAGCATCAGGCGATCGCACTGCACCATTAGGAAGAGTGAAGCCAGTGGAGGAGTCAAAAACTATGCCCAAGTCTGTGCGATCGTTCCAGTTCCATAGCTGGGCGTTCAGTCCAGAGTTTTGCTTGCCTGTCGAGGGAAATGTAGGGGGCATAACAATCACTTCTCCAGTCGCAGCAAGTTCTAGCTGCAAGTCTTGATTGGCTTGGCAAAGTTCCAAAAACCCCTCAGCGTTCAGATGGGGGATAGTGAGAGTAATGGCGTCCATAGGCTGCATAGCTATTGCCTTATATTATTTCTCCTTAATCATGCTCTTATGAGAGCTTGCGTAGGCAGGCGAGGGCGAGGCTTAAATAAGTGCATATTTACAGAGTATTGGTATTATTCTGCGATTTAAATTATAAAAGCAGCTTAATGGCTGACAGTCAGTTTTCCAATAGAAACGCCTTTACCTCTCGTATTCCTTCAAAATCACCGTTAGATTAAACAACCGTTAGATAGTGATGCAGGGCAGTGGAGGCAATCCAAAGGTCACAAAGTCAAACTAGCAGATTAAGGCAGAGAATAGTTACACTAAATGATGTTATATTCTGATTACATAGGCTGCAACTATGGAACGAGAAGCTGTCACTGTCCGCATTCCTGCCGACTTGCTTGAGCAAGCAAGACAGTTTCGAGAGGGTAGCGAATCTTTTAACGAAATGGTTGTGGAAGCGATCGCTCGCGAAGTGCGACGACGGCGATCGCAAGCAGCCCATCAGCGCATTGTGGCTCGTAGTGCCGAAGTAGAAGCCAAAACAGGTATTCAATCAAGCTCTGTAGACTTGATTCGTCAGCTTAGAGGCGGTGAGGGACGGCGTGACTAAATGTATCGACACCAGTGTTTGGATTCCTTATCTTATACCTGAGACACTCCAACCCCAAGCCAGAAAATTGATTGTTCCCTTTCTAACATCAAACGTGCGTTTGGTTGCTCCAGCATTTGCATGGGCTGAAGTTGGCTCAGTGTTGCGAAAAAAAGTTAGGTTGGGAGCAATTACCGCAGCACAGGCAGAGGGATTTTATGATGACTTCTGCCAAATGCCTGTTGACTACCTCGATAGCGATGCTATCCGCGCAAAAACATGGGCGCTAGCCGAACGGTTCTCGCTGGCAACTCTATATGATGCTGCTTTTCTGGCAGTCGCTGAGCTAGAATCTGCCGAATTCTGGACAGCCGACCAATCTTTACTCAACACGCTTACACCGTGTCCAGTCTACGTCCAAAAAATGGAAGCATAAGTTATGTATCCATACACAAGCGGGATGCTGTTATAACTGTATGTTTGCTAAAAGCTAACTGCTAGTTGCTATAAAAGCAGCTTAATGACCGAGAAGTTTTTCTCGCAGATGCTTAATGCGATCGCGCAATTTCGCCGCCTCTTCAAACTCTAGTTTCTTCGCCGCCTCCTTCATCTGCATTTCCAACTGACTAATCAACTCTGGAATCTGCTCTAAAGAAAGATCATCCGCCTGTTCATAAGCCGTTTCCAACTGTTGCGAATTCAAACGCCGCGAGACATCCAAGAAAGCCAAAATCGAGTTACCAGATTTTTTGGCAATGGGTTGGGGTGTAATTCCATGCATCCGGTTGTATGCCAGTTGAATACCCCGACGGCGATCGGTTTCGTCAATCGCTTTGATCATGCTATCCGTGAGATTATCTGCATAGAGGATAGCTTGCCCCCGGACATGACGAGCCGCACGACCAATGGTTTGAATAAGCGATCGCTCTGCCCGCAAAAAGCCCTCTTTATCTGCATCTAAAATTGCCACTAGAGAAACTTCCGGCAAATCTAGACCTTCCCGTAGCAGGTTAACCCCAATCAGCACATCAAATTTCCCCTCCCGCAAGTCCTGGAGAATCTCTATCCGCTGAATCGATTGAATTTCTGAGTGCAGATAGCGCACCTGAATTCCCCGCTCCTGCAAGTATTCCGTCAGGTCTTCCGCCATGCGTTTAGTTAAAGTCGTAATTAGCACCCGTTCGTGACGGTCAACCCGATCTTTAATTTCACCTAATAGGTCATCCACCTGACCTTCTGTAGGACGCACAAAGATTTCTGGATCGATAACACCCGTGGGGCGAATTACCTGTTCCGCCACCCGATTTTCTGAGATTTCTATCTCCCAGTTTCCCGGTGTTGCAGAAACAAAAATACATTGATTCACCTTATCCCAAAACTCCTCCGCCTTTAAAGGTCGGTTGTCAGCCGCACTGGGTAAGCGAAAGCCATGCTCAATCAGCACTTTTTTCCGGGCTTGGTCACCGTTGTACATACCCCGAATTTGCGGCACCGTCGCGTGAGATTCATCCACAACCAGCAGCCAATCTTTGGGAAAGTAATCAATCAAGCACTCTGGGGGTTCCCCAGCATAACGTCCAGCTAAGTGGCGCGAATAATTCTCCACCCCGTTGCAGTAACCAACCTCGCGCAACATTTCCAAATCATAGCGAGTGCGCTGATCTAGCCGTTGGGCTTCAAGGAGTTTGCCAGCTTTCTCTAATTCCTCTAGCCGCTGCTTCATTTCCTGCTCAATCGCATTGCAGGCTGATTCTAGCCGATCGTCAGGGGTAACAAAGTGGCGGGCTGGATAGACATTTAAGGCATCCAAACTTTGGATAATTTCCCCAGTTACTGGATCGACATAGCGAATCGCATCAATTTCATCGCCAAAGAACTCCACACGGATAATTCGGTCTTCGTAGGCGGGACCAATCTCTAGGACATCCCCCCGGACGCGGAAACGCCCCCGACCCATGTCTATATCGTTGCGGGAGTATTGCACATTGGCTAAATCTCGGAGAATTTGGCGTTGATTGACTTCCAGCCCCACTCGCAGGGGGATAGATGCTTTCAGGTATTCTGAGGGCATCCCTAAACCGTAAATACAGCTAATGGATGCCACGACGATGACATCCCGACGTTCAAAAAGCGATCGCGTCGCCGAGTGCCGCAGCATATCAATTTCATCGTTAATCGCCGCCGTTTTCTCTATATATGTGTCCGTTACCGGAATATAGGCTTCAGGTTGATAGTAGTCATAGTAGGAGATGAAATATTCCACCGCATTATGGGGAAAGAACTCCCGCAACTCATTACACAACTGTGCAGCTAAGGTTTTGTTGTGGGCTAGAACTAAGGTAGGCTTGCCAATTTTATCAATTACTGCACCTATTGAGAATGTCTTGCCGGTGCCGGTTGCTCCCAGAAGCGTTTGGAAACGATTACCCGCTTGTAAGTAAGAGGTGAGTTGGGCGATCGCTTGCGGCTGGTCACCAGTGGGCTTAAATGGGGCTTCAAGGTGAAATGACGTCATACCGTTTTAAAATATCGCTCTTTGTGCCAAGGAGATGTCTGCTAACCACTACACGCCTCTACTCTATCTAATAGAGGAAAGTGCAGGACGGTATCGAGGTTTTATGTTTTCAGGGGCTAAATTTTCATCTATCTAACGGAGGAGTGAGGTGCGATCGCCTGTGGCTGTTATTCCGTGGCTCAAGTGGATCTTAGAGATGAAATTGTGCCATAAAAACCTTAAACAGCTACCTGTAAAAACCTATTAGGCAACCTCTACAAGTTGATACTGTAGAACCATTCAATACTTATAGTGCTTAACCTCTAAAAATTTGAGGGGCGTCTCAGCGGTTGCTTAAGACGTTAATATATTAAGACCTCAGAGCATAGCCTTGTGCATAGTTATGCATTGGTTTCAACCTTTTAGCATATACAACGACTAATAGCGCTCCCCATTTAATATATCTGCGGACAGAAGGCTGTATAAAAAAATATAGTTATATTCGATACAGTTAGAGAAGATGGTGAGCAAAAAATGGTAACACCTCTTCAAAATAACGTTTTTATAAATAGGAGAAATGATAATGAGCCTTGAAGATAGAGCCAAAGCAACTGCCAAGAACGTTGAAGGCAAAGCCCAAGAAGCACTTGGTAATATAAGTGGCGATCCAGAAGATAAAGCTGAAGGTAAAGGAAAGCAAGCTGAATCTGAAATACGCCATACTGGAGAAGATTTGAAGGATAAAGTCAAAGAGGCGCTTGATTAAGCCTCAAGCTTGTTAAGTAGGGTCTAGGTAGCTGGATTGTTATCTAGATTCTCTCTTTTTATTTTCTTCAAAAGATTTTCATCGCTTTAACATCAAAATAAAGCCTTCTGTTTTGTTAACGAATTTGCTTTTTGTAGGAGACAATCGTGAGTTTACTTCAGCAAAGCCGCAAATTTCTAACCGCTGTAATCTTGATTTTAGTCCTCACTGTCACCAGTGCCTGTGCTGGAGCTACGCAGGCTAAGGGGACTAGTTCTCTACCGGCTCTTAACGGTAGTGCGAGTTATCAACAGTTAGAAAGCGGTAATACCGTAGCTGGTCAAGATTTTGGAACTTGGGTTTCCCAAACGGCTAAAGGTCTGGTTAAAGACGCTTATGTGCGTGACAACAACAAATTGGGAGTTGTAATTACACCACAAGTGCGTCCGAATGAAGTTCAGCCATTAGCAAAGTCTTTAGTTCAAGGATTTCATAAGAACTTCCCCAACCAAGATTTAACCGTTTTGATGTATGCGCCGGATAAGAAACTGATCATGACGGCAAAGTACGACGTGCAGTCAAAGCAGGTTCAGTATAAAGCAGCTTAGTGAAAAACAGGGGTGTTTACTTGCACGCCAAGATTTAAGCATGTCCATTGAGACTATGCCTAATCACCTCTTTTTTTAGCTTGAGACTTTGACTCAAATAAGGAGATAAAGAAATGAGCAGCAGCGACCAATATAAGAATCAAATCATGAACGATTTGGCTCAGGGTAACGTAGAATCACTTGAAGACGCGCCCACAGATCCAGCCACAGACTATCAAGACTTTGATGACTTTGCTCAGCGTTCATCTCGTGAGGAACGTCACCAATTGTTTGGGAAAAATCTCCATCCGGATAGCATTCCCCTCACCCAGATAGAACCAGAACTACAAAAAGCGATCGCACAAATCAAGCCCAACGAAAGGGATGATGTCGCCCGCGAGTTCTTTAAGCGCTTAAAAGAAAGAGGACTCCACGATCGCGATTTGGAGAAACAGCTAGGTCTTTCTACTCACCACCCCAACCACATGACAACAGATGATGTCACCAAGTTGGCTTCTTTTACGTACCACAGTCATCCGGATATTTTCCAAAACGTGTTAGCTGATAAACCTGCCATCCTCAAGTTCGTCAGTCATCCCCTAGTTGCCGCTGTATTTGGAATCGTGGCAGCCAAGTGGTTGAGTGGTCGCAGGCAGTAAGTTACAGCTTATTGGCTATAAAAACTAAGAGATTCACGATCTAATAAAGAAAAGGGCGATCCATTTTGATTGCCCTTTTCTTTATATTTCTCTTATTAGGTCAGGTGGGAATTGCCTACCCTACCGTCTACTAATTTGTTGAAATAGGTATTTTAAGCCAGCTTATTAGCGACTAATGCAGCCGCAAAAACTGCATATTCAATTACCTGGCACTACTACATCAAACCCAACTTTCTCATGCCATTCTTGAGCTTTTTTTAACAAACCATCTGATTGATCAACGCGATAGCTTGCAAAAAGTACTAGCACTAATAAGTTACATAAAAGAGTGAAATTCAATTCAATTGAACAGAATTTCACTCTTTTTAGAATTATCTCAATTGAACAGCAATTTCTCCAACTATCCTCCGGCAAGAACCTTCCCAGCTACCATCGATCAAAGATCCCAACAAGTCTGCAAAGTCAGTGGGAACAACGACGCCCAACATACGTCCTAGACCACCGCGCTCAATACTCATGTCAATAGCGTTCAAACTTTTGATCTCACCATTTTCTTTGACTATGGTGTAGTAAATTTGGTCATCAGTTCTCGTACTTAAATGATGGGATATCCGCCCTGATGCAACAAGCACATTTCCTGCTCGGTATACATAAATAGGCTTGACGTGAAATTCGTGTCCTGCAACGTTGAGAAATTTTGTCTCTCTCCCATTAAAAGCAGCAATAACAGCCTGCTTAATAGCATCAACGCCTACTCCACCAGAGCCATCACCATAAGGTTCGCAGTCAGCGCAGGGCATTGCCATTATTGGTGAAGGCTGAACTAACATTGGAGCTACTAAGCTTATGGAAGAAACTAAGCAAAGAGAAATCCATAGTGGTTTTAACATGACTCAAAATCCTTTTGGCTTGCAATTGAGGTTATTAACTTAAATTTAGCTACCGTTGCCTTCGTTGTGTCCTCACAAACTATCAGAAGTTTTCCCTATTAATTCCTTACTAATGACTTGCTCAGCACTTAAATCTTACTAATTCATTAGGAAACTATTGAATACATTATTGTAGACCTAACATCATGTTAGGTGGATTAACCGATCATGAATGATTGTGTCGATGAGGCTAGCCAAAGCTCAAAATCATTAAAGTTTACAGATGACAAAACTTAAACTTAGGTTATTATTGCGAATAAAATTATTGGGTTCGGCTATGGACACACTTTCCCACTTGCCAGAATGGGCAGAAGTCGCAAGCAATTGGGACTTGGATAGATTGTTATATGACCTGGGAAACATTAAGACTAGAGAACTTTCACAATTTGAACAAAAATGCCTTTGTGCATTGCTCTGCCGTCGTGATATTCAGTACATAGCCTCTCAAATTAATTGGACAGTAGCGGCAGTGAGAACAGAACTGTCGCGGGGATTGTATCAATATCTTAAGGTGCTTACTGGTAGAACCCACATAATCGGGAAGCAGATAGCTGATTGGCTGGAACTCAAGTACAAGAAACCTAAGAGTTATTCGGAAAATCTACCTCTCGATGAGATAGAACGGAAGTATAGAGCTGCTTCAATAGTCGCTTTCATTGAAAAGCAGATGCTCGAAGGCAATTCCTCCGCCGACAAATCCGCCGACGTTTCTGCCGATGTCGAGGTAATAATTAAGTATGGGGATTTACAAGTCAAAGAAGAAAACTATAGGCTTGCTATTCCCTGCTATATAAAAGCATTAACTAAAGATGCTTGGTGCATGGGTGTACTCAATAAGATAGCCCTGTGCTATGATGCTATGCAACTTTATGAAGATGTCGAATTTCTCTGCACTTTTGCACTACGTCATGCCTTGAGCGACGAAGTTAAAGCTAAAGCTTATAATTTAAAAGGGGGAGCGCTACACGAACGTGCCTTGCGATCATCCTGCGATTTACATATTCAAAATGCCATTCTTTGCTATAAAAGCGCTATTAATCTTTCGACGGAATTAGATGTGATACCAGCTTGGAATATAATCGATCTTCTCTTGGCGTTTAGCCAGCGCAATTCTATCTATATTAATAGTACTAAACTGGAATTCAAGGAATTAAAAAAAATTGCTTTAAATTGTAAGTCTAATTTTCCTAAGATGCGAGAAAAAATCTTAAAAGATGCCGATAGGGCTATCAATCTTCTTGAGGCTGACGAGCAGGAGTGGTGGCGACAACAGTTAGCTAAGTTATAAGCTTAGCTAGTTAATTAGGTTCATAGCTGTACTTTAACTTGAGAGTCAATAGGTAAAAGTACTTTTACAGCCAAAAATGGTCAAAATAAATGACGGCTAGAAGGCAAACGCACTTTCTAGCCGCCTATTCAAATATTTTTGATGATCTAACCTTGTTAAACCGTTGCTAATTCTGGTGCAGGACGCTTACTGTTGCGAATGCCTTCAATTGCTTCGGCGTAATCCTTCGCTTTGAAAACTGCTGAGCCAGCAACGACCGCATTTGCTCCCGCTTCCAAAACCTGCCAGGTATTATTGCCTTTGAGACCACCATCTACCTCAATCCATGGGTCAAGTCCACGTTCATCGCACATTTGACGCAACTTCTGAATTTTTGGCAAAACCGTTGGGATAAAGCTCTGCCCCCCGAAACCAGGGTTAACGCTCATAATCAACACTAGATCGCAAACCTCGATCACGTACTCAATCAGTTCTAAAGGAGTAGAAGGATTGAGGACAACGCCAGCCTGTTTTCCCAGTTCCCTGATCTGACACAGCGTCCGGTGCAGGTGAGGGGAAGCATTATGCTCCGCATGAACCGAGATAATATCTGCCCCCGCCTTGGCAAAATCTTCCACATACTTTTCTGGTTCCACTATCATCAGGTGGACATCCAGAGGCTTTTTGGTAATGGGGCGAATTGCTTCGACAATCAGAGGACCAATCGTAATATTGGGGACAAATCGGCCATCCATTACATCAACGTGAATCCAATCAGCACCAGCCGCGTCCACGGCTCGAATTTCATCTCCCAGTCGGCTGAAGTCAGCTGATAGGATTGATGGAGCAATAACAATGGGCTTCTGGGATGGCGTTTGGGTCATGGCTATTAATACTCTCTTGCGTCCTGCTTTGGTAATAAGTTTAACAAAATCTAAAGAAAGCCCCTAATTACATTAATAAATTGTGGAGAAACTTCCTTGGCTCAGCGGCAGGTTGTGAAAAGACTGGGATGGATTATTTGCGCTTTGGGAGCCTCCTGGTTAACGGCCCCAGCACTGGCTCTACCAAATTCTTCAGTAGGAGAAGCTGGGATTGATGCCCTCAAGCTACACGCTCCCCCCTATAACTTAATAGGTCGTAAAATTGCTATTGGTCAGGTAGAAATTGGTCGTCCTGGACAGTTTGGTTTGGACAAGGCGGTTTCCGAGCATCGATGGTTCTCCCTGGAGCGAGTATTCTATCGCGATGCTCAAGCCAAAGCTAATACAGACGTCGATGCCCATGCAGCAATGGTAGCGGGTGTCATGGTCAGTAATGATAAGGCTTTGCCTGGGGTGGCACCAGGGGCACGCCTTTATTCCTCCGCCATTGGCTCACCCAAAAAAGGTGGACAAGCGGAGGAGTGCCTATCTGCTCAGTACGTGGCGCTGCAAAATGGCGGAGACCTAAGAGCGATTAACTTTAGTTTTGGCGAACCCCTACAGCGAGACCCTCGGCCTGATGCGGTTCTAGATGGCAACGCTCTGCTCACCCAGTGTATTGATTGGTCGGCACGGGTACACGATGTCCTCTATGCGATCGCAGGCAATCAGGGCAGCGGCGGCATTCCTATCCCCACCGACAACTTCAATGGCGTTAATGTTGCCTATACAACTCGCCGAGAGGGGATTTTTACTAAGGTGGATTTTCCCAACTTGAGCGATACGCCAGTCGGCATCGCTAGACGGCTGCTTAACCGCGAAATTAATGTCGGTCCTCGCCGCGCTATTAATTTAGTTGCGCCCGGAGGCAAAATTGATTTGTATGAATTAGATGGCAAGGTGACGAAGGTCAGTGGAAGTAGTTTTGCCACACCTCATGCGACGGCATCGGTGGCTTTGTTGCAGGAATTTGGAGATATTCAGCTGCGGAAGCGCCAGCCCCGCTGGAGTACAGACGCCCGCCGCCATGAAGTCATGAAAGCTGTGTTGCTCAACTCAGCTGAGAAAATCAAAGACAGTGGTGATGGCCTGCGCTTGGGAATGAGCCGCAGGGTGTTGGCAAAAGATAACCAGGACTGGTTAGACTCTGATGCCTATAAAGATCAGAAGATCCCCCTAAATTACCAAATGGGGACTGGGCAACTAAATGCATTCCGGGCATATCAACAATTCAGTCCCGGCCAGTGGGAGCCAGCCTCCCCCCTAGCAAGGCAGGGTAACAAGGGGGTGCCGCCGATAGCTTGGGATTACCGGACTGTGAAGGCGTATAACTATCAGGATTATGTCTTGGAGCAACCGTTGCAGCAAGAAAGCTTTGTCTCGGTTACGCTGGCTTGGGACCGGCTGGTGGAGTTGCAAGATACTAACAACAACAAGCAATATGACATTGAGGAAAGTTTTCGCGATCACGGCTTAAACAACCTAGACATCTATCTAATGCGAGCGGAAGACAATGACATCAGCAAGAGCATTTGGTCTTCACAAAGCGATGTTGACAGTGTGGAACACATATTCCATCAGATTCCCGCTACTGGTCGCTACAAAATTCGCGTCCAGTTTCGTCAACAGGTGAATGAGAATACTCAGCCCTATGCCCTAGCTTGGTGGACTGTACCGCTTAAGAAATAATAAGCAGGGGAGCACAGGAAGCAGGGGAAATTCCGCCCTGTTTCTTCCATCTTACCTATTATGCTTGTGGTTGCCAAAACTGTAACAGTTGGAATACTTTTTGCTAGAAGGGTGATCCTAAAAAAGGAATTGCATCGGCAGCGAAAAATTCAAATGAACAGAAATTTAGTCAAGCCACTAAAAGTGAGTGCAGCAGCGGCAGGTATCACCCTACTCGGTCTATTGGGATGGCTTATGGCTAAGAATCCTAAGCTGGCGATCGCCAAGTGTTCTTCTCAAGAAGTGAGTTGTGGGGGTGAATCTATTTCTGTTTTTGCTAGACCTGTGAATCCTAAGCTAACTACTGCTAATACAAAGTTTGGTTTCAAGCTGTTCTCTGAGATTCGCAAACAGGAAAGCAACAAGAATATTTTTGTCTCCCCTGGCAGCGTGGCGATCGCACTTGCCATGACTTACAACGGTGCTAGTGGCGAAACTCAGCAGCAGATGGCAAAAGCTCTGGAATTACAGGGAATGAGCTTAGAAGAAATCAACCAAGCCAATGATGCCCTCAGATCCAACCTCGCAAATCCAGACGCTGGCGTTCAGTTGTCCATTGCCAACTCGCTTTGGGCAAGAAAGGGTGTCCCCTTTAAACAAAAATTTATCAATAGAAACCTGCAATTCTACCAAGCCAAAGTAACGGATTTAAATTTTTACGATCCCGGCTCCGCTGACATCATTAATAATTGGGTTAAAGAAAATACTCGCGGCAAAATCGAGCGAATTATCGATAACCTTAAGTACGATGATGTCCTGTTTTTAATTAACGCTATCTACTTCAAAGGTAAGTGGACAAACGAATTTGACAAAAGCCAGACAGCAAACTATCCTTTCACACGGTTAGATGGCACGCAAAAGCAACACCCAATGATGTCCCAGACGGGCAAATATAGCTACTACGAGAATAATACTTTTCAGGCAGTTAGCTTGCCCTACGGGAAAGAACGCCTCAGCTTGTACATCTTCCAGCCAAAGCAGAACACTAGTCTGGATGCCTTCTATAAGCAGATGAACACCCAAAACTGGGAACAATGGATAAGTCAGTTCCGAATGCGGGATGGGTCTATCCGGGTGCCTCGCTTCAAACTAGAGTATGACATTGAACTTAGTAGCGCCCTAAAAGCACTGGGTATGGAGTCTGCTTTCGACCCATACACAGCCAATTTTACCGAGATGAGTTCTATCCCCGTGAACATCGATCAGGTCAAGCATAAAACCTTTGTGGAAGTCAACGAAGAAGGTACCGAAGCCGCTGCGGTGACATCCGTGAATATTGTAACGACCTCTGCACGTATACCAGAAGAACCCTTCCGGATGGTTGTTGACCGCCCCTTCTTCTGTGCGATTCGGGATAATCAAACCGGAACAGTTTTATTTATGGGTTCAATTGTGGAACCTAATTGACAATCCCTTCCGCTTAAACACTTACGCGCTAGTAGGCTGGGTCCTTGGCACTCGCACCCAACATCGATCAGCTTGGCGTTGGGTTGCACTGCGTTTAACCCAACCTACTAGCGCGGCAAGCTTAAAATGTTGGGTTCAAAAACTTAAAAAAAAGAATTCAATCGTGACAGTAATTACTCTACCCAACAAATTAAACTAGACGCGCTACTACAATTCGTAACTAATCCATCGCACACGATATTACACACTGAAAACGTGAAATTTGGTTCAAGTAGAGACGCCCTGCCAGGGCGTCTCTACTATGCAGGGCGAGGCCAATGTAAAATCTAAAATCTAAAGGTTGAGAGTAATCTAGTTAATATACAGACTCTGATTTCCCGCCTTTAAACCGCTAAAGCTAATAGCTAATCATGAACAATATTGAGCAGTTGGAAAATCAACACATCAAGCATTTGCAATTGTTTTTCTATCTTGTACCAGTACTTGGCTTTTTTCCGGCTCTGTGGACGCTGTATCGGCGTCAGGGCAACCGGGAACAACAAGCAGTTAGTCGCTTATCAGTAACCCTGGCTCTCGCTTGGCTATCTGGATATATTTTGTTGGCTGGTGGAGCGCAAGCAACTGAGTTATTTACAGTGCGCCTATTATTTATCAATAGCCTGCTAACCTCTGGTTATTTCCTGGTTAGTCTTTGGTTGATGGTGCTAATATGGCAACGCAAGTCTCTGCGTTTGCCTGGGTTCAGCCGTTTTGCTGAACGAGTAGTTGGCAGGCACTTATCATGATTGACGCTTCAATTTTAGATTTGAAATTTTGGATTTTGGATTCAAAGAAATTTTGGGTTCATGCCCCGCCCTTGGGGGCTACAGGAATGCTACCGCAACGCGCAAAGCTACTCTACGCCAGTGCTACCGCAATACCCGAACGCCGTAGGTATAAGCTGTACGCCTATACCTACGGCTTCATCCTTTAAAAGTTGATAGCTAATTTACTTAATTTTGCAGCAAAGGGCCAGAAAAGCTGCTATGAGTGTTTTGTTAAATACTCATCTCCGTATATGGGATTGAGTATATGTACCTGTTGGATGTAGTTTGCTGATTAACTATTAATTAACTTCAGCAGTTCTAACCATTTTGTGTGTGTGTGTGAGGAAGCCAGTGCCAGATCGAAAAACTCATGAACAACCCTATCAGCGGCGAAAAACTGCTCAACCTGTTAAGAAAAAGCCTGCTAAGACAAAGCAGGTAGGTTGGGTCTGGTTTTGGTTGGGTTTGACTGGTGTCGCGATCGCGTCAGCGACAGCGGGCGCTATTCTGGCGGTATCTCTTGCCAGTACGCCCCTGCTGCAAAAGAAGCTGAGTCCAGAGGAAGAAGCAGTTTTTGGCAAGGGCGATGGCTTCTCCCGCAGCAATATGCGGCTACCGGAAGTGACCCGACCCGTCAATATCTTGGTTATGGGAATAAAAGTTATCTCTTCAGATATTGATAACCCTCCCCCTGAAACCAAAAATCTCGGTTATAACGCGCTGGTTAACTCGTTTGAGGGTCTGGCAGATACAATACTCCTGCTGCGGTTTAATCCAGAGACAAAGAAGATTACTGTACTCTCTATTCCCAGAGACACTCGCATCGCCATGCAGAAGTACGGCGTCATGAAGATTAATGCCGCCAATGTTGACGGGGGACCAGCGCTGAGTGCTAAGGCGGTTAGTCAGCTAGTGCAAGGGGTGGAGATCGATCGCTATATTCGCGTCAACGTTCAGGGAGTCCAAAAACTGGTGGATGCTTTGGGCGGTGTCACCGTCTACGTGCCCAAGGATATAAAGTACCGCGATGACTCTCAGCACCTATATATAGACCTGAAACAGGGAAAACAACATCTCGATGGCGATCGCGCACTGCAACTTTTGCGCTTTCGTTATGACAAGGATGGGGATATCGGTCGAATCCAGCGGCAGCAAATGGTGATGCGTGCGCTCATGGAACAGGCGCTGAACCCGCTGACTGTAACTAGAATGCCTAAAATTATGTCAACGATCCAGTCCCACATTGACACTAATTTGAGTGTAGAAGAGCTACTTGCCCTGGTGGGTTTTTCAGTGGGGATAGATCGATCAAATGTGCAAATGTTGATGCTTCCGGGAGATTTTAATGGGGACGGTCACCACGGGGTCAGTTACTGGTTGCCCAACCGTCGCCGCATCCAAGCGATGCTTGGTCAGTACTTTGATCAGGAGTATAGTCCTGCCGAAACTGTTGACCCCGCCCGGATGCGGGTGGCGATTCAAGATAGCACCGGGGACGCGAAAGCTGTCTCAGCCTTGGTAAAGACACTTCAAAAAGCTGGCTACCGGAACGTTTTTATCGATGCCCCTCTGCCTGAACCGTTGGGTGTAACTCGTATTGTTGCTCAACAGGGAGATAGAGAGAGTGCTAAAGGCATATCCCAGTCTTTGGGATTCGGGGAAGTGCGTGTTGAGACTTCTGGCACCTTATTTTCTGATGTCACAATTCAGGTGGGTCAAGACTGGCTGCAAAAGCAAGTAGTGTCTGGCAGGAATATAAATTATTAAGGGTTTAGATATGCGATTAAACTGTAGCCAGACACGGCGCGGCATCTAGGCTAGAAAGTTTGAGATTTTGAGTCGGAAGAAAACAATCCCAGCAGCGGACCTAAGATAGCTCCGAAGACAAAGCCACCGGCGTGCGCCCAGTAGGCAATCCCACCATTTTCCATGCCAATATTCGCCGGGGCATCCAGACTGGCAACCCCATAGAAGGCTTGCTGCACAAACCAAAAACCCAGGAAGAAGAACGCGGGGACTCTGACGGTGGTGATCAGGATACCAAGTGGCAGTAACGTCAGTACCTCTGCCTTGGGGAATCTGAGAATGTAAGCGCCCATCACGCCTGCGATCGCACCACTAGCTCCCAGTGAAGGAATGTTAGAGTTAGCGGAAAAATACCATTGAGTTAAAGCTGCCAGAATGCCGCAGGCAATGTAAAAAATCAAATACTTGATGTGACCTAGCCGGTCTTCTACGTTGTTGCCAAAAATCCATAGGAACAACATATTACCAGCAACGTGTAAAAAACCACCGTGGAGAAACTGCGATGTTACCAGTGTTAGCGACTCTGGCACCGGCTGATTCACTGGTAAGCCGCTAAAGCTAGCTGTTAGCTCTTTAGGAACGACAGCCCAAATGTGGAAAAATCCGTCGAGTAGTTGCGGATTCAAACTCAGCTCGTACAGAAAAACCAGGATATTCGCGGCAATGAGTCCGTATGTCACATAGGGGGTGATTTGGGTGGGATTATCGTCGCGCAGGGGAACCACAGGTGTTTTTCCTAACGAATCAAACAGTTTGGAACAGGATAACCCAATTTATTAACCCGTGTCTTTTAACCCGTAGATAGATCTCCGGCGACAGACGCCAGCTGGAACCCGGAATATTAAAACTCATCCCCCGTACTTCAGCACGGGGGATGAGTTTTAAGTATTGAGTGTTAACGGTTTTTCAGTTAGCACGTTAACCCTCAACAGCCAACTAAAATATGCTCTAGTTGTTGCGCTAAGGCTTACCAGCCCTTTCCAGACTGCTCCAGAACATAGGCAGCTACGTCCTCAATCTGTTGAGCGTTCAGACGCCCCTTAAAGGAAGGCATAGCATTTTTGCCATTCGTCACCTGCTTAATAATGGCTTCTTCCGAGTTCATCCCGTACTTTTCGAGGGCATCCTTCTTCAAAGTTTTGTTAGCCATAATGACGTTGTTACCACCCATATGGCAAGCAGCACAGTTGGCACTGAAGACTTTGGCACCATTAGCTGAGTCAGCTGCTAGAGCTGGACGAGTAAAGGCAACTGTCAACACAGCGATCGCTAACATGACCAGAGATATTAATCTTTTCAATGTCGTTCTCCTCCTAGTTGATTGAAAATTTGTGGCAAGCTTATTCTACCTTCGATACCTATCAACTCGGCACCGGGACTAGCTTAACCTACCAAACATTGAACAGCCGCAGCTTCCAGGAGCAGGGTTTGAGCAATTTAACGCTCAAAAGTGTCTTTCCCCCAGCCCGGAGCCTTTTGCGCCGCCCTCAGAACAAATGCCGCTAACTTTTCCACCTGCTCACTTTGCATCCAGCTTTCCGGTACTTGGCGACACCAAAAGGTTTCTTCGCTACCGTCATAGGTCATAGGTTGCCTTAGGAAAGCAACTAAGGCGTTGATGTTATCACGAGGTGGAGTAGCACCGGCTAGGGTGTTCAGAGATAGAGACACCATTGGATCGGGCAAAGTAGATCCTCCAACATGACAATTCATACAATGTTGCTCAAATAGCTGCTTACCGGCGGAGAGGTCTTTGGCAGAGAATTGGCGAGTCTCGCCCTGTCCGTTTAAATCTAGGGAGATTGGCTCAGTGACTCGCAGGTATTGTGCAACGTAGGAGTCTACAGCTGCTTGAGCCGGAGCGCTGACCATCAATACCCCCACGCAAACGACTAAAACCGCAAGTAGACAGCGAATTGAAAACAATCGACGCAGCATAGGGTGAAGTTATGAGTTATGAATTAGGAGTTTTATGAGTCTTGAGTTAATTCAAAACTCTGTAGGAGCGCGTTTAACCAAAATGTCGATGGGAAAATCGCCCATTGTAGCGAGACCCGCCCCTACAAACTCAAAACTCTCTTTTAGCGCACGCTCTTGCCGCCGCCCCACTTATCGCCCACAATTTTTGGCTGTAGGAGAATATGACCGGCGATCGCGGTTAGGTCATCTTGGGTGAGATTTCTCATCTCCGAGAAAATATCGGCGCTTTCCATGCTGGGGTGCACTTCAGCAATGTCCGTTTCCCCGTCGTAGGTCGTGGGATGCTGCATATAGTCCACTAATGCCTCTACGTTGTCCCGTGGAGGCGTTGCCCCAGCCAAGTCGCTGGGACCAAGACCTACGTTGAAGTCTGTCTTCGTAGTGCCTCCGGCATGGCACTGAGCGCAGGCGTAGTTAAACAGGCGTTTGCCTTCCTTAACTTGTTTGAGGCTTAGGGTTACATTTTCACCCTGTTCATTTAGTTTCACCGTGCGTGTGCTGGCGTCGAGTTCGAGTGCCGTCGCACTGGTGACGACCAACTGAAAGGCAAAGAATATAGTAGCCACAGCAAGCCATATGAATCGCTTAAGCATAGTTCTCCTTATCAAGTTCGGCTCAGTTTCAGTTATTGAATCCTCAACACAGCGCGTGCCTCAATCTCCTAGCATCCTCTACCTGAGGTGCTGACAGCCAACAATCATCGGGGCAAAAACAAGCAAGCCTGTGCCCTATAAAACAAAATCGACGTTTAGGATGTTCCCGTTCATGCATGGCTAGTAGATGGTTGACCGGAATCGGCCTTCCTAGCTAGGGGTGCCTGAACCTGACCTTTGAGACAGAATCTTAGAAATGATTGCCTTTACATCCTCCAAGGCCAGACGGGTCTCTTGAGTTTTATAGGCAATTCCTAACTGCTCGCACAGATGGAACACCTCCTCCACGGAGAGGTTATAGTCTAATGCGATTTCTGCAATTGACAGATCTGCAAATCCCATGATGATTGCCTGCTGACAAGCGAAGATTGAGTCGCTTTATTATGAATATCATGCCACTGAGCGATCCCTTTCCCTACATCACTTGGTTGTTTGGCCTCAATCCGACCCCCTAAGCCCCAAGGTCATGACTTCTGGGACGGGGATTAACGGCGGTGTAGTTGGGAGAGGCTGATGCAGGCGAATCAGTTGGGCTAGAGTTTTCTTTAACTGGGTGCGAGACACAATGGCATCTACAAAGCCATGTTGCAGAAGATACTCAGAGGTCTGAAAATCATCAGGTAGCTTTTCTCTTAGGGTTTGCTCAATGACACGACGCCCCGCAAACCCAATCGTGGCTTTCGGCTCTGCCAGAATGATATCTCCGAGCATGGCAAAGCTAGCGATGACGCCGCCAGTAGTGGGATGAGTCAGAACCGGGATGTAAAGCAGTTTGGCTTCTCGATGACGCTCTAGGGCACCTGAAATTTTAGCCATTTGCATCAGGCTCAACATGCCCTCCTGCATCCTAGCGCCACCAGAAGCACAGACAATCACCACGGGCAAGCTAGCCTTTGTGCCTTGTTCAATCAAGCGGGTGAGTTTTTCCCCCACCACAGAACCCATGCTGCCGCCCATGAAGCGAAAGTCCATGACGCCTAGAGCAACTGGCAACCCCTCTAACTGACCAGTACCAGTAGAGACGGCATCTACCAAGCTGGTTTTTTCTTGGGTTTCTCGCAATCTATCGCTGTAAGATTTGCGATCGCGGAACTTCAGCGGATCTGTTGGACGCAGCTGCTCATCTAAGGGCATCCAGGTATTAGTATCAATCAACTGGCGGATGCGTTCAACGCTTGTCACCCGTCTGTGATGATGACACTCCAGGCAGACCATTTGATTGGCTCTCAGGTCTTTGGTATAGGCAAGGGTGCCACAAGCCTCACATTTGGTCCATAGGCCATCGGCAATCTCGCGTTCCTGCTGCTGTTGACTAATTGCGTCTGATTTCGGTCTATTTGCAAACCAATCGAATAGAGACATGATCTCAAGGATGAAGGATGAAGGATGTACGGCGTAGCCGTTGCCGCAGACTAGGATGAATTAATTCTGCACTCATCCTTTTCCATTGTGCTTTCTATTACTAATTCTCCTGCACCTCTGTGTTATCTTCTTCAACCGGACTCAACAAAAGCAAGGCAGTCCACTGGTCAATCGAGCGCACTTGCAAGGCGGCTGGACCTCCTTGCCCGAAATACGAGGCAATTCCCAGGTCAATAATCCGGCTGGGAATTTCATGAGCTGCTAGCACTTGCTGCATTAACTCGGCTTCCCAGCGGGCGCTAGTGGTTTTGAGTGCAATCCAAGACACAGGTTTACTGTAGCATTTTGTTTTGCACCCTATTTTAAAGCTCTGGCTCCACATACAGCCTTTTTAAGTGTAAATAAAAGTGAAGTTTTATCAATATGTTTATTCTAGGAATTGTAGAAACACTGAACTGTGGTTTTCAGATATTTTTAACCACAGATAAACACAGATGAACACAGATACCAGTAAGTATTGAGCCACTGAAACGTATGCCAGAAAGATAGGATCTTATGCTTGATGCACCAACTCGAGAGAATTCACAGCTTGGCTAATTTCCTTTAGTTTCTGAGCAACTTGACCGCTAGTTAACAATATTTCTGCCTCAGCTATGCCAGATTCTAAATCTGGACATATGCCGCAACGCCACAGATAAAACCCGCCGTTCCAAACAGTTAGTGGCATCAGTTCAGAGGAGTTGCCTTGCAAGACTTCTTGCATCTGTGCTACCAGAACGGTGAGCGAGTCTAGAGGTACTTCCTTGCCAGCAAAGCCGTAATCGCGAGGATGTAGAAGCAGACGTTCAAAGGAGGGATTACAACCAAGTTGACCCAGCCCAATAATAGCTGTGCGATCGCGCGGCAAGTCACAACTGCCCTCTAATCCTTTGACGCTGGTGAAACGCTGTTGTCCTCGCAACCCATAAGCGTCTTGGAACATAATTTCAGTGGGGGGATGGACAAACCCCGAAATAATGTGGGCATCACCCGCGTAAGGGCACCACATTAGTTCCATAGTTGCTAGTGGTGGACGCTTGCCAATTTGGTCACGATATGGTAATAACACCTGAGCGAGGGGAAAATGCTGGGGTAGATAGACAAATCCTAACTTTGTTATCTCGAAGACTTGCTGGGCTTGTGCCAGGGACAGAGGCTCCCAATTAACTCCCAACCCTTGCCAGATGTGAATCAGGGGGATGCCATACTTAGTGGGCATGATATCGCCCCCATGTATCACCACTGGCTGCCCAGCGGTGGCTAGCATTAAAGCGGTTAAGGGAGTGATGGGTGCGGTGCGCGATCGCCCATCGTAGGGTGTCCCCAAAACTATTACAGGCGAACGATGATGAGCGGTAGGTTGAAGTTTTGGCCCCAGCTCGTCGTAGGCATCCAGCATCCCAGCTAATTCTTCACCAGTGGGGCGCTTAATCCGGTGGGCAATTAGAAACGCTCCTATTTGCGCTGGTGTTGCTTCTTGTAGCAGCATCATCCGGATGGCATCTGCCGCTTCGGAGCGACTTAAATTTTTTCCGGTGTGGGGGCCGCTGCCCACTTTTTTTAGAAGTTCTCTAAAGGTATTACTCATCAGAAATTGTGGGTGGAAACCCCGTCATGTCGCTGCGCTCCAATTCGTAATTCGTAATTAATACCCCATAAATAAATTTAAGGGCTTGGACATTGATGCTACGCATTTATGAGTTTTCCATAAATAAATTTAGGGGCTTGAAACCGGGGATTACGAATTATTTTGGTCATAAGAAGGACGGCTTTATATTAGAGATGTGTCGTGTTAGACTTACAGGTGGTCTATGACCCACCCAGACGTCGGAGACAGAAAGCCTAACACCCTCGTTCGATAGTCTTCTATCGACGGCGCAGAAAAGACGGCAGACTGGGAAAAAAGGACGAGGCAATGTTAATTCAACCTCTCCCTTACTAAAATACATAAATATTTGTTTGTTTTCCAGTTGCTGCGGGACACGCAGTAGTAAAGTCTGTGGAGCGAACATCTCTACCAAAACTTCTTCGGGAGTAGAGGCAGTTGCTATGAAGCAGAAAACCTAAGTCGTGAGTCTTAGGAATCTCTGACATTTATGTCGGGGAGGATGTCAAAATAAGACCCTATACCCTTTCTAGTTCCCGGCTAACCGCCGAGCGATCGCAGCTAATCGGCACAGAGGTATTAGAGCCTATTGCCTGATTGCTGTTCGCCGAGTCACTTAACGGCATATTTAGTTGCCGCACCAGTTGGCAAAAGTGTTTAATCGGGGGAATTTGTAGCCGATCGCGTGTAGTGACTAGGGCGACCTGACGAGTTAAGCTCAGATCCGTTAGCGAGTCTGCGATCTTGGATGTCGTGACCTCCGGTGCAGGGGCAATGCCTCGGACGGTCAGGGTTGGGTCTGTGTGGGCGTCCACTAAAGCCGAGTGTGGCAACAGAGCAATCAATTCTCCCTGTCGCACGACGCCGCGAAAGGCATCAAGCGTATTTAACTCCATAACCGCTTGCAGTGTCGCCCCCTGCTGCAAAAATTGATCTTGTACTAACCGTTGCATACCGTAGCCATCTTTAAAAACCACTTGCCGGTACTGAACCAATTCTGACCAAGGCACCTGCTCATGTTTAGTCAGGGGATGATTCGCCGCCATCAAGATTTCGATTGGCTCATTGTAAAGGACGTCAACCACCATTTCTGGGCTGGCGGTAAAAAAGGGGTTATTCATCACGATCGCCACATCCACTAGGCCATCTCGGAGGACTTTTAAAGCGCGATCGCTACCCAAAGCAGTTACCCGCAACTGTACGTCTGGGTAGTCGCGACAAAATTGCTGCAATACTGGCGGCAAGTAGTGGGAACATACCGAGTGAATCGCCGCCACACACAGTTCTGGCTGCTTTCCTGCCAACAAATCCGCTAACTCTTGAGTTGCGCTGTGCCACTCCTGGCATATTTTCCGGGCGCGAGGCAAAAATCGTTCCCCTGCCAGTGTCAGCTTTGCCTGCGTCGTGCGATGAAACAGTGACAAACCCATTTCTGCTTCCAGCGCCTGAATTTGGCGGCTGATTGTGGACTGGGTGACTCCACATTTTCTCGCCGCTTGCTGAAAGCTGCCGGTTTCAGCGACAAATAGAAACGCTTGCAACTGCTCGATCCGCATATTTTATGTAGGCTAAAGCATACTTTTAGATTAAATGACCATAACGGATTTAACAGGGCAGTTCGGTAAGGTTTGATACAGATAGTCGCATAGGTGATGACCGCTCGCTGATAACTTATTACCCAAAATCAACGCATTACGGATTACAATAACTGCGGTGTTACTCACGACTAATCAATTAATAAGCAGGTGGGCATAAATAAACATAGCTGATGGGGCATTTATTCGGGGTAGACCATTGACTACTAAAGCAATAGTATTGGAATTGCGCTTACTTTTTTTTTAATAAAAGGCAAAAAATTAAGAGCGCGAAGAAACAAAATAAATATAAAATTTCAATAATTAGCTAGTGATGATAAATATAATTTACTAATTACTAAATTATTGCTAATGATATACATTTGCTTATTTATATGAAAATAACAACCTTTTTTCCATACATTAGTTTGCTAAATATAGCTATTGTTTTGACAATAGGTGCCTGTCAAAACACACCAAATGCCCCGATAGTGGAAAAACAGGCTGTATCAGCTAACTTGACGGTTTCCGCAGCCATTAGTTTGACTGGTGCTTTGCAAGAGATCAAGTCACTCTACCGACAACAGCATCAAAATGTTACCGTCACTTATAACTTTGGTGCTTCTGGTTCTCTTGAGCAACAAATTGAACAGGGCGCACCAGTTGATATTTTTATTTCTGCTGCTGCTAAACAAATGGATACGTTGCAGCAAAAAAAATTATTGATTTCAGAGACAAGAAAAAACTTGTTAACTAACCGCTTGGTATTGATTACACCCAAAAATGCTATTTCTTTATCAAATTTCACAGAATTGGCTCGCCCGCAAGTGCAGCGAATCGCTATTGGGGAACCAAAAAGCGTTCCCGCGGGAGAATACGCCCAGGAATTACTGAGGAATATCAAAATTTTAAACCAAGTTAAACCAAAATTAATTTACGGCAACAATGTCCGTCAGGTTTTAACTTACGTCGAAACGGGAAATGTGAACGCTGGTATCGTTTACGCAACAGATGCTAAACAATCTAACCGAGTCCAAGTTGCGGCGACAGCCGCGGAAAATTTACATTCGCCTATTGTTTATCCGGTGGTGGTGCTAAAACGCAGCCAAAATGCTGCTACTGCTAGAGATTTTGTTCAGTTTTTATCTAGTGATACAGCAAAAAGAGTGTTTAAAAAGTATGGTTTTAGAATAGCTAGTTAAGATTATTTTATATAATATAGCCATTAGCTTTTAGTAGTTATAACGACTAAAGGGTGCATAGGAAAAAATCGATTATCACTCTTTTATTATAGCAAACACTATAGATTAAAACTCTTGCACAAATCAAAAAAATATCCTCCCATTAATCATGAAATTTCCAAATTATCTGCGTTAATTTGCGTCCATCTGCATTCATCTGCGGTAAAAAAGCTGAAAATTAGTATTCATGTAGAAAGTCTATTCTAGACTTGTGATTGAGGGTTACAGCTTTAAAATCTTTGTATCCAAAATTGGTAAGACCTTGTATCCGAAATTAAATGAACTTGGATCTGTCCCCCTTATGGATTTCCCTAAAAACCGCTTTCACTGCTACATTCATCGCCTTCTTTCTAGGGATTGCAGCAGCCCGATGGATGCTTGGATATCGCGGTAAAGGCAAGGAATTGATTGAAGCACTCTTGATCTCTCCTCTTGTTTTACCGCCAACAGTGGTGGGTTTCTTGTTGCTATTGTTATTTGGCAACAATAGTCCTATAGGACAGCTACTGCTACGAGTAGGGGCAAGCATTATCTTTTCCTGGCCCGCTACAGCGATCGCGGCAACGGTGGTGGCTTTCCCCCTGATGTACAAAACGGCATTAGGAGCATTTGCACAAATTGATGTTAATCTCCTCTGGGCAGCACGGACGTTGGGGGCTTCTGAATGGACAACCTTTTGGCGAGTCACTCTGCCACTAGCAAAGCCTGGAATTGTAGCTGGAACCCTGCTAGCGTTCGCCCGTGCTTTGGGTGAGTTTGGTGCCACTCTCATGCTGGCGGGTAATATTCCAGGACAAACGCAAACCATCCCCCTTGCGATCTATTTTGCTGTGGAAGCGGGAGATATGGGGCAAGCCTTTATCTGGGTGTTGATAATCTTAGCGATGTCCATAATTGCGATCGCCAGCGTTAATTTCTGGCTTGCATATCGGTTGCCCGTTGCTGCTGGCTCTAACGAGGCGAACACAGATAAAGCAGGCGCAGGAAACTTAAAATTATCGCTTACTCGCGACAATCCCAACTCGAGCCTGGTAGTAGACATCCAAAAGCAACTAAGAGGCTTTTCGCTCTCAGTCGCCTTGACCACAGGTAAAGACACTTTGGGATTGCTGGGTGCTTCCGGTGCTGGTAAAAGTATGATTCTGCGCTGCATTGCTGGGCTGGAAACACCTACTAAAGGTCGCATTGTCCTCAACGGGCGCGTTCTCTTTGACTCAAAACAAGGCATCAACCAACCCAGCCACAAGCGCCGGATTGGTTTTCTGTTTCAAAACTACGCCCTTTTCCCTCACCTGACGGTAGCCCAAAACATTGCCTTTGGCCTACGAGGAATGCCCAAGGCAGAACGAAACAGGCGGGTAGAAGCACAAATGGCAGCAGTGCAGTTACAAGGGTTGGCAAATCGCTATCCTTGCGAACTCTCTGGTGGTCAGCAGCAGCGGGTGGCATTGGCGAGGGCTTTAGCTATTGAGCCAGAAGTTCTGCTCTTGGATGAGCCATTTTCCGCCCTAGACACTCACCTACGCAGTCAGTTAGAAAAGCAGCTAATTGAGATTCTTGGCACTTACCAGGGAGTTAGCTTATTCGTAACTCACAACCTGGAAGAAGCTTATCGAGTTTGTAAAAACCTTTTGGTGCTTTCAGAAGGAAGAGCGATCACCTGCGGTGCCAAAGAAAACATCTTCGAGCGACCTGGTACTTTCACCGTCGCCCAGCTTACAGGTTGCAAAAACTTCTCTCGTGCCCAAGCTGTTTCACCAACCCTGGTGCAAGCTTCAGACTGGGGTTGTACCCTCCGCGTCATTGAACCGCTTCCAGACAATCTTGCTTATGTAGGAATCCGCGCCCATCAGCTAAGTTTTTCCCTCGACCCAAACCAGGAAAATACCTTTCCCTGCTGGGTTGTCCAAACTAGCGAGACACCTCACCGCATGACTCTTTATCTGAAGCTGCACAATCCTCCCACCAATTCCAAAGACTATCACCTACAAGCAGAAGTATTTAAAGAGAAGTGGGCAGTCCTTAAAGATCGACCTTTCCCTTGGCAAATTAGTTTAGAACCGCTAAGGCTGATTTTGATAAAAAAAGGTTGAAAATAATGTCAATATAAATATTTATTGTCAAGTAAAATACTCCGAGCGTCAAAACATTTTTGTTTTGATGAGTTTTTTCCTTTCAGCATTATCGCTACTCATAGTGAAAGCGACAAGAGAGAAAGTCAATCTGATGGCTTCCAACTCTATAGACCAGCCGATGTTCCCAGTCAATCCGCCGCGACCAAATGTCTGCCTCCATATACTTTAAAGGTTCTGGTTTGCCAATTCCCTCAAAAGGATCTTGCATGATTGCTGTGACGAGATCTAATATTTTTGATGCTTTCTTAAAATCGGTTTTGAACCACCAGGCTAAATCTTCTTTGAACTGTGAACTAAAGCCAGGGTGGCGCTGTACCAATGGCTGAATTTCATCATTTTGAGTCTTCTGACTCTTCTTTTTGCCCAACCCCTAACTCCTGCTTTAATTCTTCTATCGTCTGCGGTTGAATTTTTCCTGACTTAGATTCCTCAATGGCAGCGAGTAACCGTTGAGCATTGGCAGGAGAGCGCAATAGATAAACTGTCTCCAGTAGGCTATTAAGATCCGACTCTGAAATCAGTGCGACATTCTCACCATCACGACGGTTGACTATGAAAACCTGATGGTCTTGTGCCACTTGGTCTAATAACTTAAAGAAGCTATTTCTGGCATCGGTTGGAGATGTAATTTGGTAAGATAGCATGGGGAGAGTGTACAGAGTTGTGTACATTCATTTTATAGCGGGGAGGCGCAAAAAAGGCTTTGGCTGGTTATCTATTTAGTTATAAATTGTAGGTTGGGTTACTCTGCGATCAGGCTACGCCTACGTGCCTCAACCCAACCTACGCATATCGTAATTGTTTAAGCGGACATGATATGAATGCCCAATTTTACCTGGGTGTGGGAAAGACCCACACCCTAAAAACAGGATTTAGCGAAGGAACTCGCGGGGGTCGGTGACGTACCCAGTCAATGCCGAGGCCGCAGCTGTGTAAGGGGATGCCAGATAAATCCCAGCCTCTTTATTCCCCATACGACCGGGGAAATTGCGATTAGTAGTAGAAACACAGATTTCTGGTTCATTCAGACGCCCGAAAGTATCCTTCGGCCCGCCCAGACAAGCAGCGCAGGAAGGTGCAGCTGGCTCAATACAACCAGCATCCAAGAAAATCTCCGACAAAGTTTGCCCTTCGTACTTCTGGGTAAACAAATCTTCGTAGACTTTCTGAGTCGCTGGCACAAGGTAAGTAGGAACCTTTACCTGACCCCCCTTGAGGATACGGGCAGCATACATAAAGTCTGAGGTTTTACCGCCAGTGCAGGAACCGATATACACGCGGTCAATCTTGACATCGCGGCATTCCCGTGCTAGAGCGCGGTTATCTGGCGAATGCGGCTTGGCAACGACTGGCTCTAATTTAGAGACATCGTAGTGCCTATCTGAATAGAAATGGGCATCGGCATCTGTATAAACTGGCTCAAACGGCTTGTTAGTCCGAGCGCGAACATACTCAAATGTAGTTTCATCTGGTGCCACTGTGCCATTTTTCCCTCCAGCCTCAATCGCCATATTGCACAGCGTCATCCTATCTTCCATCGTTAGATGCTCGATGGTGCTACCAGCAAATTCCATTGCCCGATAGGTGGCACCGGCAACACCGATATCCCCAATAATTTGCAGAATCAGGTCTTTCGCTAACAGGTAATTGGGTATCTCGCCATCAAAGACAAAGCGCATTGTTGCTGGTACTTTAATCAGCAGCTTGCCAGTACCCATGATGAACCCAGCATCGGAATTGCCAATGCCGGTAGCAAACTGACCGAAGGCCCCAGCATTACAGGTGTGGGAATCGGTGCCAAACAGCACTTCGCCGGGACGGGTGTGACCTTCTTGTGCCAAGGCGATGTGGCAAACGCCTTTATAGTCTGGGTTGGCTTTAAAGTTGGCTCGGTCGGTGATGTCGTAAAAGTATTTGATGCCTTGCTCTTGGGCAAACTCGCGCAGGATATCAACGTTGCGGTTAGCGCGTTCGTCAGCGGTGAAGATGTAATGGTCGGGAATCAAGACAATTTTTTCAGAGTCCCAAACTTTGGCATCAGAGCCAAACTCTCTTTTGAAGACACCGATTGTACCAGGACCACAGACATCATGAGTCATCAATAGGTCAGCATTGACCCAAATATTGTCCCCCGGTTCGACAACAGACCGACCGGCGGCTCTAGCCAAAATTTTCTCGGTAAGGGTCATCCCCATAGTGATTCTCCTGCAAAGACGCGCTTGAAGGCTACGTTGAATTGGCGATCGCATTTCTTTTTTGACATCCTCTCCCGAATCGTCTAGTTGACTACAGCGGGAGATTCCCAAACCTCACGATTTGGGTTTCTGCTTCTTTCCCTTACAGGTATTTCGCAACTGCCTTTGTACAGACGCGCCATGGCGCGTCTGTACCCTATCAGACCTGATGTTCGCTCCACAGACTGTCACGGCAAGCCCTGCCGCCAAGATGTTTTGCACTGCGTTGATGTCTTGGTCATGGTGCGTCCCACATTTGGGGCAAGCCCATTCTCTAACATCAAGCGGCAACTGCTCGACAATGTGACCGCACTTTCCACAGCGCTTAGTGCTGGGAAACCATCAAGAAATTGCAGCTCTTGCTGTTTTTTCCATTGGGTAAGCATTGCAGAGGTTTGGTTATAACCAATTCGCTCCTGACGTTTGTACCAAGCATCGGTTCTAGTTTGCAGTGCTTTGTTATACACCAATCGCACACAACCCAACGTGCGGCGCAAGAGTTGTTCTTGTTCCTGTGTTGGGTAAAAACGATAGCGATAGGCACGTTCAGGCATGATTTACATTTTACTATTTATTATCTTTGTTTGGATTCAAACCCTCGCCACTTGTGGGCTGTTTTGTGCTACGACGATCGCTAATACAGCAGGAAGTTCCGGAATATACGCCTGAGAAGCTAGTTGAAAGACGCTTGAGCATCTAACACTAAGAACTTCGGGCAAGTTGAGTCCAGGAAGTTTAGCCCATTGTGGACGAGGTGCTTCGCTTGGCGAGAATTCCATCTATAGCAATTATTCAGAGACGCCCTGCCAGGGCGTTTCTACTATCCGTGGATGGCGGTGAGGTCGATTCTCTACTTGCTATACCAATAGGTTAGATAAAATTGGTATAAGTTACCTTGACGGGGCGGAAGAATCTCTAGAGTTTAGATTGTTGGTAGATAATCCAGATCCCGCGTTATTAGTGGATAAATCAGAACCTCCACGATTAACGTACAATCTAGAGCCTACAGGTTGGCGGTAGAATCCAGAACTCGCCTGATTGGTAGGTAATCCAGCTCTCATGCCATTAGTAGATAATCCAGCTCCCGCGCTATTAGTGGATAAATTAGAACCTCCACGATTGACATACGCTCTAGAGCCTACAGGTTGGCTATAGAATCCAGAACTCGCCTGATTGGTGGATTCAGAATTTATATCTTTGGTAGGTAATTCAGAACTCCCGCCTTTAGGGGATACTTCAGATCCCTCACCATTAACGGACAATCTAGAGGCTCCAGGTTGGCTGGTTAATCCAGACTCAACATTATTGGGAGATAATCGAGAACTCGCGCCATTAGTGGTTAATCCAGACCCGACATTATTGGGAGATAATCGAGAACTCACACCATTAGTGGGTAATCTAGACTTAACATTATTGGGAGATAATCGAGAACTCACACCATTAGTGGTTAATCCAGAGCCGATGCCATTGGGAGATAATCGAGAACTCACACCATTAGTGAGTAATCCAGAGCCGATGCCATTGGGAGATAATCGAGAACTCACACCATTAGTAGATAATTTAGAACCGACAGCATTAGTGGATAATTTAGAACCAACACCAGAGTTGGAGTCTCCTATACCCCCGCCTTTAGGAGATAAAATAGACCTTACGCCATAGTTGGAAGACTTTGGGTCAGCGCTATAGATGGTTAATCCAGACCCTAGATCGTTGGTCGATAATCCAGAGCCATTAGATAATCCTGAAGTATTACTAGGGTTGTTACTAATAGCAGGGGTTGTAGTGCGATAAACTCGATTCTGACTAGTAGTATTGTTGGAACAGGAAACCAGGCCAAGAGTGAAGCACAGACTAGCCATTAAACAAGAAATTTTCCAATTCATCTTTGATTTAACCTCGCTTCAAATGCCCCAACAAAACGTAGTTTTGCCAGGAATTGTGCTCTAAACTCCACCAGACGCTAGAGGAGCATCTGTACGCTGGATAATCACCCATTCTGGCCTGGTCTCAAAGCTAATAGCTACCACTTGAGCAAATTAAACTGCTCCATGTCTACGGTATCGCGGTTGCGATAAATCGAAAGTACAATCGCCAAACCCACTGCTGCCTCAGACGCTGCTATGGTAATCACAAACACAGCAAAAACCTGACCTTTAATTCCTTGAGGGTCTAGGTAATTGGAAAACCCCATTAAATTGAGGTTAACTGCATTAAGCAGCAACTCAATCGACATCAGCACTCTTACAGCGTTGCGGCTGGTAATCAATCCATAAATGCCAATGCAGAAAAGGGCAGCGGCTAACAGTAGGAAATACTGGAGTTGCAGGTGCATAAGTTTTCTTCTTCTCTATGTATTAGTATCTATGGGTTGTTGAGTGCGATCGCTAGGCGTGTTGTTTAGCAAGTTATCGCCCTTGCCAGCACTCCCTACTGTTAAAAGTTCGCGCGGGCGTTCTGGTAAAGTCAAATTCGCTGGCTGAGTTAGCTCAGGCAGTATCTCCTCTGGAATATACTCTCGACGTGCCAGGACGATCGCACCTACCATTGCCATCAACAACAGCACAGACGCCAACTCAAAAGGTAGCAAAAAGTCAGTGAAGAAATGCTGAGCAATCGTCACAATGGAACTCTCAGCAGAAGCTGGGGCCGTAGATAAAGACCACGGCGTCGCCAAAACCATTGTACTTAAGAGCGTAAATAGACCTGCACAGACTAAAGCTGTTGACCCCTGACGAATCCAACGATTGCGAAGTGGCTTAAAATCCTCCCGCTTGTTCACCAGCATGATGGCAAACAAAATCAGCACGTTAACAGCCCCAACGTAAATCAGCACTTGCGCTGCTGCCACAAAGTCAGCATTCAGCAAAATGTACAGACCAGCAATGCTGATAAAGACACCGCCGAGTAAAAAGGCAGAGTAGACGATGTTGGTGAACAACACGACACCTAAAGCTGCCCCAATCATCATTACTGACAGCAGACCAAATGAAACAATCTGAACCCCTTCCGCTAGATTCACAATTTTTTTTCCTTTGCTAATAATTAGTAGTTAGTGGTTAGTAGTTAGTAGGAGTGTAGGATCACGGCACTGGCGTGCCCCTACTAACCATTAACCATTAACCACTAAACAACTTATTTTTCCATCTGCTCCAGAATTTCCTCTGGGCGGGCACCAGCGCGAGGTGATCCTGGTGGCAAGTCGTGGGGGTCTGTGACACCCTTCGGCAGGTACACCAGTTCTCGCAGCGGTGTCACCATCGGATCATCCGTTACTTTGTATGGAAGACGGCCCATCGCTACGTTGTCAAAATTCAATTGGTGACGGTCGTAGGTGGAAAGCTCGTATTCTTCTGTCATAGATAGACAGTTTGTTGGGCAGTATTCCACACAGTTGCCGCAAAAGATACAAACACCGAAATCAATGCTATAGTGCTTGAGCTTTTTCTTCTTGCTGGCTTTGTCAAATTCCCAATCTACTACTGGCAGGTTGATGGGACATACCCGAACACAAACTTCGCAGGAAATGCACTTGTCAAATTCAAAGTGAATCCGACCCCGAAAGCGCTCGGAAGGAATTAATTTTTCGTAGGGATACTGCACCGTAACCGGACGCCGCCGCATATGGTCGAAGGTAACAGATAACCCCTGACCAATGTAGCGAGCCGATTGAACAGTTTCTTTAGCGTAATCGCCAACTTGTTTCAGGAACTTGATCATGGTGTCTCTCTCATGCTTAAGCTATCAGCACTAGGCTCAGCTTTTTAGTCCTGAGTCTTAAGTAATTCAAAACTCAAAACTCAAAACTCAAAACTAATTTAGCCGCCAAAGGCAAAGGGAAAGGCTAACTTCAAAGCTGCGGTTAATAGCAGGTTCACTAGACCTACTGGCAACAAAAACTTCCAACCTAGATTTAGCAATTGGTCAATGCGGACGCGAGGTAGAGTCCAGCGCAGCAACACTGCCAAAAAAACTAAGAAGTATGCTTTGAGCACAGTCATACTAATTCCCAGCGCCGCATCAATGACTTGCAACCAGGAACTCGTTTCATTGACTCCCAACCAGCCGCCTAAAAGTTCGATAGGAAGAGGAGACTCCCAGCCGCCTAGATACAATACGGCAAAAAGCAGGGAGGAGAGAACGAGGTTAACATAGGAACCGATGTAGAACAGGCCGAATTTCATGCCAGAATATTCGGTTTGGTAACCAGCCACCAGTTCTTCTTCAGCTTCGGGAAGGTCAAAGGGGAGACGTTCGCATTCTGCCAGGGCAGCAATCCAAAAGATCAGGAAACCGGCTGGCTGTCGCCAGATGTTCCAGCTGAGAATACCGTAGGCTGATTGCTGTTCTACGATGTCAATGGTGCTGAGGCTATTGGACATCATGACGATCGCCAGCACCGACAACGCCAAGGGAATTTCGTAACTTATAGATTGAGCCGCCGCCCTTAGTCCTCCCAGGAGGGAGTATTTATTATTGGAGGCATAGCCGGACATCAGCAACCCAATTGGTGCAATGCTAGAAAGGGCAATCCATAAAAAGATGCCGACGTTTAAGTCGGTAATCACTAAGTTCTGTCCAAACGGCACAATCAGGTAGGACAGGAACACGGGAATGACGACCAGAATTGGTCCAAGTGTGAACAGTAATGGGTCGGACTTGGCTGGGACAATGTCTTCTTTGAAAACCAGCTTCAGACCATCTGCTACTGGTTGTAAAACGCCCAGTGGTCCGGCAAATTCTGGACCAATCCGCTGCTGGGCAGCGGCAGAAATCTTCCGCTCCAGCCAGACGACGACTAAGACGCCCACGGTGGCACCAATAATCATCAGGAACATTGGCAGCGGCATCCAAATGGCTTTGGCGGCACCCGCAGGGATGCCCAAATCCATGAGCGATTTGATAAAAGTTCCTTGTAGGTCAATGCCTGGGTTCATTTTTCCCGATCGAAGTAATTAAGTTGGGTGATTCGAGACTGGCGCGATCGAATCAATATCTATTGTGAAGATTTTTTTACAACTCCACTGCTTAGTATATCGTTGTTGGTCTTCAGCCCAGCGTTGCCGATGAGAAATTCTACTTATACTATGGTTAGGGTTTCCTGGGGCGCAACCCACCACACACCGGACGCTTGCCTGACAATAGCAGTCGGGGAAATGCTTCATCTACGTTAAGGGTGCGATCGCGCGAGCTTGCCTCTTTACCTCACATCTATAAATACAGCACTTTGCATCTAAATGGAGTACACCCCTCCCCAACCCTCCCCGAATTCAAGGGGAGGGTGCGCTTCTCCTTTTCCCTATTTAACTTATTGTGACGATCGCCCTAATAATTCTGCAAATACCTTAACTTGTGTCAAATAAAAGCGATCGCTTACTCCCGCTTTAACTTTGTTGGGAAGGGCGATCGCCCCTGAATGCGGCTCTCGCTTTTCCTTTCCTAATGGGGTCTAGCGTTCTTCTATAGGAATACAGGGGGCATTGTGAGAACCAGTGTAAATTTGCGTCGGCCGGAAGATGCGGTTTTCTCCCAGTTGTTCTTTCCAGTGAGCTAACCAACCTGCTACACGGGCGATCGCAAATACTGGTGTAAACAAGTCCGTCGGAATACCCATTTTCCGATATACCAGACCGGAATAGTAATCGACGTTGGGATAAATCCCTTTGTGAGCTAGTTTCTCCTCTACCGCCCGTTCCAACTCCAGGGCAATGTCGTAATACTTGTCATGACCAAACTTTTCAAACAGCTGTTCTGCCAAGTTCTGAAGAATCGTCGCTCGCGGATCTTTCACTTTATAAACGCGGTGACCAAAACCCATGATTTTGGATTTCCGTTCCAGGCAATTCTCCAGCCAAGGGCGGACATTTTCCACCGAGCCAATTTCTTCCAACATCGTAATTACTTCTTCATTTGCTCCCCCATGCAATGGTCCCGCAAGGGTTCCCACCGCTGACGCTACCACAGCATAAGGATCGGTCAGCGTAGAAGCTGTTACCCTGGCTGAGAACGTAGAAGCATTCATTGTATGCTCGGCATGAAGCGTCAAACAAATATCAAATATCCGAGCCGCCAGAGGATCGGGTTCCCGCTCTGTGAGCATATACAAAAAGTTGGCAGCGTAGCCCAAGTCATCGCGAGGGCGCACTGGGTCATTGCCTTTACGCATCAGCTCAAACGCTGCTACCATCGTCGGGATTTTAGCCAACAGCCGCACTACAGCTTCCCGAATGTAAGCTGGGTTATCTAGAGCGCGGCGGGAGTAAAACAAGCCCAAGGCGGCAGCAGAGGCTTGTAGAGCATCCATCGGATGACCTGTTTCCGGAAAACATTTCATCATGTCCCGGATGCGATATTTAATCCGCCGATGGAAGCGAATTTCATCCTCAAATTTTGTGAGTTCGTCCGTGGTCGGCAGTGTACCCCAGATCAACAAATACGAGGTTTCCAGGAAGGTACTTGTTTCCGCGAGTTCTTCAATGCGTATACCTCGATACTCCAGAATGCCTTGCTGCCCATCAACATAGCTGATACTGGATTCAGCAGCTGGAATGCCTTCTAAACCTGGTTTGTACTCGCAGACAGTCATGTTACTACCGATTGCATGAGGGAAACATTCTCAAGGTAATGTACCAGAAACCGATTTAGTAGTCTTCGGTTTTACAACAAATATATTTATGGGTATCAAAGCAACCAAGACGGAGCAGTCAGCAAAAACAGCTGGCTCTTGCCCAGCGGCGTTCCTATTTCCGGAAGACTCAACCCGATAACTCCGGCTTTTTTCAGAACCAGCTTTTCTTTGGCATCGCCCCAAACTAAGATTTCTGCCCAATTACCTAAGTCTGGTTGATGACCCACAAGTGCTAACTGCATAAAAGCTGCCCCTTTCCCAGCTCCCCTATTGTAGGAGGGAATGTGGAGCCTGCGGCCGTTGTCATAACGCCATTTCTCTAGCCAGCCTAGCCAAGAATAGATGTTGCCGTCGGGAGCAAGCCAGGGAGATTCTTTGATCTGAGAACTTAGCCCGGCGGCTTGGAGAATTTCCGCAGTTTGGCGTGATCGCACTAAGGGGCTGGTTAAGATCAAGTCAAACTGCTTCCCCAACTTATGTAGCCGATGAGCCACTTTTTTAGTTTTTCGACGCCCTTTATCTGTGAGCGGACGCTCCTCGTCATTGCCATAGTTGTTCCTATCTGCGGCAATTCCGTGACGAATTAGATACAGTTCAGTGACTAACAACTTTTCTTTCCGCTAAAAAGACTTTTCAACCAGATTTAAGAATCCAAAATCCAAAATCTAAAATTCTAATTAGCGCCTCTCCTCAGAATGCAGGAGGTTGTCTTTAGGGTTGACCAACCTGAGAAGCTTTTGCTTAATCTGGGTATCGAAAACCTCCCATTTCATCTTGGCAAACTCTGAGTTTTCGTTAAAGCCGCACAAGAACCCCATAGGGATTTCAAAGCCGCCAGCCATCAAGCGACCACCGCCAAAAAAACGTCCTTGCCTATCTTGACCAAAGGCTTCTTTTATGAACTCGTCAGGATCAAGGGTAAGCTTGGTGGTTCTCAGGGAGCCAATCACGACTTCAAATTCGTCGTCTTCGTCGTGGACAATCCCGTAAACAACTGCTGTATGGACGTTTTCTTCTGTAACTAGAAAGTCAGCCGCTTGGGGAATGGCATCCCGGTCATCGTAGCGTAAGTAGCCAACACCAGCAATGGAGAAGTTATTTTGCACGAGGCGATTGGTTAGCGATCGCTCGATCACATCCATTACCCGCTTAGAGCGATACGCTTGCAACACGGCATTTAGCAGTTGGGCATCATAAAACCGACTTAGATATCCGGCGACGAGAAAATCCTCTTCCTGTGCCTGCATAAGTCTGTTGGTATCTGAGCGCAGCCCATGCATCAATGCCGTGGCGCACTTAATATGATCGCTGATGCTGCTATCTAGCTTAAGTAACCCTGCCTGGAGGTATTGGGTTAACATCGTCGCGGTTGCTCGCGTAGAAGGGCGAATATCGGCAAATTCCGGCTGGAAATCCTGCTGGGTACTGTGATGGTCAATGACAACTGTGATCGGGATTTTAGCCTGCTGCACGAAGGGGAGTAATTGGCAGGTAGTGCCTTGGTTATCAATGAGAACACAGCCTTGATAGACAGATAAATCTTTGTCTTTGAGGTTCTGAACAGCCCAGCGTTTTGCTGGTAAACCTGTAAGTTTAACGAGTGCTATATTTTCCTGGTGGCTGAGAGTGCCAGCATACACAATCTCGCACTGAATATTGTACTGTTTGGCAATTAGTTCATACGCCCAGGCGCTGGAGAGGGCATCAGGATCGGGGAAGTCTTGCAGCAGCACCAGTTGGCGATCGCCCCGATGGCGCTCTAAAGTCTGCTGTAGCGCCTCCGCCTTCAGCTTCAGCAATGACTCTGGCTCTGATTGACCCTGATAGTTACCGCCTCCCCCCCTGGAGTTTATTATCGGTGCTTCCATCTCTTTAGCTTCAACCAAAGATGGAGCTTCAGTGCCAGAGTATACATCCGTAGGCTCTGCTGCTAAATACGAACCATTAACATTAATACGCTTGAGCGAATTCGAGGTCATAGAGGATTGTGTGTATTAGGGTCTGATAGAGCCGATAACTAAACTCAGGGGATGCTGCTAGAGAAGTTTGTCAATCCTCTTACCTGGCTAACCTGATTCTATAAATTTTGTGCTCCACACACTACCATCTTCGCAAAACCATCGGCAAGCGACACAGTTTCCCAAGTTGGGTTTTCCAGTATCAACCTCGCTGCTCAAGTTGCAAAAAACTCCTGCGTTAATTTATATATGACAGCAGGGGATTTAAACCCCAATGACGTATTTTCGCCACTCTTGATGCGCTCCACTCTTAAGGTATTTGGCTACTTCAAAGTGCAGGCTGCTGTAGGGCTTGCGAGGTTGATGAGACAACATCATATTGGCTTCTTTGGGAGTACGGTTTCCTTTCTTGACGTTGCAGCGCACGCAAGCCGTGACAAGATTTTCCCAATAATCACCGCCACCACGAGAACGAGGAAGCACATGGTCGAGGGTTAAGTCGTCACCCGTGTAACCGCAGTATTGACAGGAGTGACCGTCACGGTGGAGGATATTGCGACGGGTAAGCGGAATTTCCTTATAAGGAACCCGGACATAGTGACGCAGTCGGATAACTGTGGGTAGTGGAAACTCTGCATAGAGGTATTTGCCGTTGTGTTCCACATGCTCTGCTTTGCCTTTGAGCAACAAGACAACCGCTCGCCGCCAGCTGGTGATGTTGAGTGGTTCGTAGGAGGCGTTTAACACCAGAACCTTGCTCATTTGCGATCGCAATTAAGAGAATCTTGTAAAAGATGGTAACACAGCTAACCTAGGCTCTGTCAGGCTCTGGCAGGTAAATGGTGGCGGGCGATTGAATTACTAGTTAATAAATTTTTCCCCCTGGGTATATACAATTTGTCATATTCCCCTTGTCTTTGACCTGGATGACGCCCCCATACTCGATACAATGAGAGCTTTTCATTCGCTATATATCAGCTCGTACAAATGCCGCTCTCGCGATACACTGTCTGGTTAATCTTTATTAAGCGATGCCTATAAATAAGAAGAACTTAATTTTTAAGTTGTGTTAAGTGGAGGAGTGAATCAGAATGCTTGAGGCAGCGGAAACCCCTGTAGGAGCGGCTCCCTGGGAATGCCCCAATATTTTGCAGATGCAGTGCGATCGCGCCTGGGTGGAAATTGATTTAAAGGCTTTGGCTGATAATGTACAGCAGATCAAGCGCCTTTTATCGCCGCAGACGGCACTGATGGCGGTAGTAAAGGCTGATGCCTATGGTCATGGTGCCTGTATTGTAGCCAAGACAGTTTTGGGCGCTGGTGCAAGCTGGCTAGGCGTTGCCACGGTGCCGGAGGGCATTGAACTGCGAGAAGCAGGTATTGAGGCACCAGTGTTGATTTTAGGGGCGGTCAATACTCCAAATCAGATCCGGGCGATCGCACATTGGAAATTGCAGCCAACTTTGTGTACGCCCCAGCAAGCCCTAATCTTTGCCGAAACTTTGGGCAAGCAGGAGCAAAAGCTGCCGGTGCATCTGAAACTGGACACGGGTATGTCGCGGTTGGGAACCCCCTGGCAGAACGCGGCTGAGTTTGTACAGCTAGTACATAGCTTGCCTAACCTGCAAATTGCCAGTATCTATTCCCACCTGGCAACCGCAGATGATCCTGACCCCAGTTGCATGAGACAACAGCAAGAGCGATTTCAGGAGGCGATACGTTTCTTACTTTCCTTAGACACAGGCTACTCTACAAGTGTCTATGCAAAGGGCATGAACTCGCCCCGCCTGCACTTTGCCAACTCAGCTGCAACATTGACCGACCCAGCTTTGCACTACGACATGGTGCGTGTGGGTTTAGCCCTATATGGTCTCTACCCAGCCGCCCATCTGAAACCAGCGATTGACCTCAAGCCAGCCTTACAAGTGAAGGCACGAGTTACACAAGTAAAAACTATTGCTGCTGGCAGCGGCGTCAGCTATGGTTACAAATTCATAGCTAGTCAAGATATGCGTCTTGCCGTTGTCGGCATTGGCTACGCCGATGGCATTCCCCGCAACCTCTCCAATAAAATGAAGGTTTTAATCCGAGGTCAGATGGTGCCGCAGGTGGGAGCGATTACGATGGATCAGCTGATGCTGGATGTAAGTGGCATACCGGATGTGCAGACAGGTGAAGTAGTCACAGTGTTGGGGCAAGACGGAGACATGGAGATTCGAGCAGATGACTGGGCGGCAGCTTTGGGAACGATTTCCTGGGAAATTTTGTGTGGCTTCAAGCATCGCCTACCCCGCGTGGCAATTGGTTAGCATCCTTGAGGAAATGTTGAGTTTTAAGTTCTGAAGTTAGGGTTTTTCAACTTAAAAGTGTGTCAGGGCGTTTTGAAGAAAAAGTTATCTGCCAGAGGTAAAATTGCTCTACTAAACCCACCTCTAGAAACTCAAAATTAGGAATTACGCATAGTGATTAGATATGAATGTTTTTGGGATTGGGAATTAGGAATTGGGAAAAATCTTGTCCACTCCCGGCGTCCCTAGTTATACCATTCTTTTTTTGCACAGCTACAAGTACTCCCCCAGCTTCCCCAGCTCCCCCAGCTCCCCCTGCCCCTAAAGAGATTTGCATATGCATGAACTGATCTTGTTGCCAGCAAATTTGCCTGTTTTGGCAATAGCCGGAGACTCCCTGCGACAGTCAACTGACTTAGGGCTGGCGTTTTGGACAAAGCTGGTCGATTTAGCCTTTGATGTTGTACCTAAAATTCTTTGGGCACTAGGTATTTTACTACTCACTCGCCTCTCAATTGGCTTGGTGGGTCGTGCCAGTAGTCGAGCCTTTCGTCCTGTAGAGCCAACCCTGCGTAAGTTCTTGATTCAGGCTGCTGAGATCCTGACGTTAGTGGTTGGGATAGTTGCTTTCCTAAATACGTTAGGGATTCAGGCCACGAGTGTGGTCGCGATAGTAGGTGCTGCTGGTTTGGCAGTGGGTTTGGCTTTGCAGAGTACCCTATCCCACTTTGCTGCTGGCGTAATGCTGATTAACTTCCGCCCGTTTGAGGTGGGGGATTTCATTGAAGGGGCGGGTGTTGCCGGTATTGTGGATAGTATTGGCATTTTCTCGACGACGCTGGTAACGCCAGACAACGTGAGAATTACAGTACCGAACAACAATCTTTTTAGTGGCATCCTAAAAAACACCACGGCACTGGGAACACGGCGGGTTGATTTGGAGATTGATATAGGCGATCGCCCGATTGAACCAACTATTACTTTGCTCTTATCTCTGGTTCAACCCCATCCCCTAGTTCTCAATAACCCAAAAACAACTTGTCACGTTGCCTCCATCTCAGCGGCGGGTACAATCTTATATTTGCGACCTTGGTGTACAGCGGAAGCCTACGAACATACGCGCTCTGAAATACAGCAGCTAGTCAAGGAAGCCTTAAAGGAAGAATTTATTTCCAAAATTCATGAGTAGAGACGCGCCATGGCGCGTCTCTACTTAACCTGCGGCAAGCATCTCGCGCTACATCTGCGGTCTAATATTATAGCTGTAGCCAGTTTAGTTAGGACATAGACTATAAGTATCCTTAACGTTAACGTTTCCGCTCCCCGCACGATGGCTAAACCCTACAGTGATGACTTCCGGCAAAAGGTGA
>JAESFH010000186.1_pt1 | contig 39031 bp, 20 predicted proteins | sample 9269381 | NCBI WGS metagenome assembly JAESFH01 (sample SAMN14504062, study PRJNA617094) | algae metagenome | isolation source: Aphanothece sp. CMT-3BRIN-NPC111 and co-occurring heterotrophs from well... | place: USA: Clark Mountains Wilderness, California | collected 2010-04-18
CCATCGGAGCGCGGCGTCGTGCCATCCGCCCAGAGATACGCTCCCCAGAGCATCAGCGGTGCGACCACCGGACCGCGCGCGGGGTCCCAGTTCAGGTTGTTGTGACCTGTGATCTGGTCTTCGATCACCCACTTCACCGCGAATGCGCTTTCAAATGCAAACGGCTCCGGGTTAAGCGAAGTCGCGACATCCGTGTAAGCACGCGTGCGGCTGGAGAGGTAGAGGAGTTTGAGGTTCGGATAACGCGTGCGCGCACTGCGCGCGATCGCGGCCAGGTCGCTGGCGAGCGCCTGCGCATGCGCGGGGAATGCGCCGAGATCGTTTGGCCGCGCGCGCGCGTGTTTCAGCCACGCCACCTGCACCTGCTGCGGCGTGACGCCGGCGCCCGCGAGGCGTGAGTCGACCGTGTCCCAGGTCGGCGCGGTCGGGCTGACCCACGAGGTCGCCTTTTGTCCGCCTTGCGCGCCATTCACGATCACGAGCCGCGGATTCTTGCTCGGATCGGCGTCCGCGCGCGGCTTGAAGGCCATGCTGCTGCCGCTCGCAAATTCCTGCGACGTATTCGACATGCCGATCGAAATCATCACGACCCTTCCCGCCGCGGGATCCGGCGCGCCATTTGCATCCAGCGGCTGGATTTGCGCCGCCATTGCCATCGCGGCAGCGTCGTGCGCCGGCGGACGAGCGTTCCCGCCGCGCGGGTAGAGACCGCATTGCGAGTTCTTATAGAAACGCGGTCCGGCGTCAGCGAATGGCGTGATCCCCACTGACGTGAGCGAGCAATCGCTGCGCAGACCGGCTGGGGCCGCGATCGTCGCGGCTGCCATCGCTAGTAATTGCGCGCGCCTGCGCATAAAGCCTTCGAGCACCGTAGGCGGGTCTGCCTCTGCCGCAATCGCATGCAAAGAGCGCTTGCAGCCGCGCGCAGCATACAGGAGAATTTTGCCCGCATCGCACCCCGCTCGGGTGGTGAAATGGCAGACACGTACGTTTGAGGGGCGTATGCCGCAAGGCATGGGGGTTCAAGTCCCCCCCCGAGCACCACCTTCTCGCAAAAGCGGCGCACTCGATTCAGCGCGCCCAGCGAAAAGCCCGGCTCGATTACCGCAGCAGCTCCGCCGGGAAGCGTGCCCGCCGTTCGCGCAAGAGGATCCGCTGTTGCCGTCGCCGTAGCGTCGTTCCGGGTTTCGTCGGGTTCCATCCCTTCGGATTCGGCAGCACCGCCGCCAGCATCGCTGATTGCTCCCGCGTTAATCCGCGCGCGCTCACGCCGAAGTAATGGCGTGAACCAGCTTCCACGCCGTAGATGCCGGGGCCGGTCTCGATCACATTCGCATACAGCTCGAAGATGCGGCGCTTCGGCAGCGACGCCTCCATCCAAAACGTGTAGTAAGCTTCGAGTCCTTTCCTGATCCAGGAACGCCCCTGCCACAGAAAAATCGACCGCGCCGTCTGCATCGTGATAGTCGAAACACCGCGCACAGGCTTGCCCCTGCGCTCGGCCCGCTCGAGTGCGGCGTCCAGCTCCTTCCAATCAAACCCATTGTGGTGAAAGAAGCGCTGATCTTCGGATATCCAGAGATGCTTCAGGAACATCTGCGGGATCTGCGGCAGATCGACCCAGTGATAGCGAAGCGGCGCCGGCGCGCCGCCCGAGAACAACACGCCGACCTGATGAAACACCATCGGTCGCGTCCGCGGCGGATCAATGAATCGAACCACCACCACCTCGATCGGCGGAATCAGGAGCAATGCCCCGAGGACAAGCAACATCGCCTGCCACCGCGTCACCGGTTTCCGTCTCGTCGTTTTCGCCACGCCCACGCTGCGCCACGAGAGCCGCGCGAGTGCCTTAATGCAACGGTAGCTGTGCTGCTTGTGCGGACGGAGAAGGAGATCGCAGCCAGACACACACTTCTCCATCTTCCGGCGACGGCTCACTAGCCGGCTTCATGACAAATGGCGCCCGTTGAACTAACAACTCGCCCTCGCCTTGCGGTCACCGGAGCAGGCGCGAGCAGCGGTCGATGCACTCATTCCCGCGGATAAGCGCGAGGTCTCGCCCGCGGTTCTCGCACGCATCGCTTCGGCCACGTCGCCGGATCCGTGGCTGCACGGATTTGCGTTGAGGCAGCGATCAAAATTTCTTCTCGATGTCGAAGAAGACGAAGCGCTGGCGCGGATCGTTTAGCCCAACGGGATAGCCGGCGACGTTGTTCGCGAATGGCGGTGCATCGTCGAAGACGTTGCGCACGCCGGTGCGGATCGCGAGGCCGTTCAGCCATTCGCCGCGCCGCGTTGCTCCGCTCCGCAATCTGTCGACCACCATCTTTTTGTCGCCTGATTTTGTCTCGATCTCGCGCTGGCCGCGCCCGAAGCGATACTCGAGGAGCACATCGACGGTCGTATCATAATCCACGGTGCGGTTGCCGACCTGATCGTCGTACGAGTCAATGTAGTTCAAGGTGGTGATCGCCTCGAAGCCGCCGATGCGCCAGCCGGCCTGCGCGCGGCCGCGGAAGGATGGGCGCAAGTACGTGCTGATCAATTCGCGGACCGGTTCGGCGCGACTCGCCTGCTGCTTGAAGCTGTGGATGTAGGCGCCTTCGAGGCGAAGCGAAAACATGCCAATCGCCGTCTGCGATGTCACGTATTCAACCGCCGCATCGAGCCCTTCGACCTCGATGAAGCCGAGGTTCTGAAAGCTGGTATTGACCAGGAGTAACTGTCCGGGAATGCCGAGCGCCATGTCGGCAGCGGATGCCGGTGCGCGCACGACCAAACCCGGGAAATCGGCTTCGTTCTCGACAATGAATTGCGGATCGAGACTTGCGACTGAGTTCTCGATCTCAATGTGAAACACGTCCACCGAGAGCGTGAGCCCCGGGACAACAGGAGGAGTCAGCACCAGTCCGGCAGAGAAGTTCTCGGAGTCTTCCGAATCGAGATTCGGATTGCCGCCCGAGAGGATCTGCACGTTGCTGCTTTCATCTTCCGGTGCACCTGTTACGACAAACCGTGGCGTGTCCTGCAATTCCTGCGAGAATGTGAGTGAACCGGTCGACGATTGCACGAGCGAGGGCGCGCGAAAGCCGGTGCTCCACGAGCCGCGGATGAGTCCCCAATCCGCCACCGGTCTCCAGGCGAAGCCGATCTTCGGGTTCACCGTCGACCCGAAGTCGCTGTAGTTCTCGGCGCGGACGGCAAACTGCGCTTCCAGCTTGTTGATTCCAGGAATTGCCATCTCCGGAGAAATGATCGGCACGTAGAATTCCGCGAAGCCGGCGACGATGCTGCGGTCGCCGCTCGCCGACGTGCTGTTGAGATCGACGACGCCGCCCGCGGCGGAGAACGGATCGAAGTGATCCTGCAGTTCCTCGTAGCGGTACTCGGCGCCAAAGGCAGTCAGCAACTCGCCCGCGGGCAACTTGAACAACGGACCGTTCGCCTTCGCATCGCCGGCGAAGAGGCGCGACTCGCCCTCACGCGTGGTGGTGACGAGCAACGACCGAATGGTCGCCGGATTGTTCACGTTGTTGCCCGCGCCAAAGACGTTGAACGATGTCGCGGGATTCGGATCGGCAAGCGCCGCGCTCACGGCCGGACGCGAGAGATTATTAAAGGCCGTGTCGGTGCTTGTCGTCTGGCTGTAGAGAAGCGCCGTCTCCATTTCCCAGCGACCCGGCAGGCGGATCGTCAAGCCCGCGAGCGCGCGATAAACATCCGTGTCGATCTCATCGATGCGCGGCCCGGCTTCCGTGACGCGATAGCGGAACAGCACCGGCGCGCCGAATGGGTTGAACGGATTCGTCGCCGGCACCGCGATGTTCTCGACGTCCCCTTCGATCGGCGCGGGCGCGAGCTGCTGCTCCGTGAAGATGTTGCGATAGCTAAACTCCGTGAACAGATCGACCGCGGGCGCGAGCCGCACCTTCCCGCGCAATGAAACGCCGTAACGCTCCGTCTCGGGCACGAGCGGCTGGAATGGCGCGCGATCGAACCGATTTCGGCCGGGACGCGCGCGCAGCTGCGCCGCTGTCGGCATACCATTGCTATTTGGCGGCACGCGCAGCGGGTCACCCGTCACGGGGTCGAAGATCGTGCCGGGATTCGCGACCGAGCTCAGAAAGCTGCTTCCGCCTTGCCGCCGCTGGTCGATCGAGAGCGAGAAATAACGATCCGATTGAAACAACGCCTCGCGATGGAAGTAATCCGCCACGAAGACCAGCTCGAGCCCGCGCTGCTCGTTCGTGTAGCCGCTGATCGCTGCCGCGCGATACTCGGCGGTGTCCGTGTCGGTCGTGTTTCCGTTGCCGAAGCTCAACAGTGTGCCGTTGAATCTCTGGAGGAACCGCACGTTCACGACGCCCGCAATCGCATCCGTGCCGTAAATCGCCGAGGCGCCGTCGCGCAAGATGTCGATCTGCTGGATCGCGGCGAGCGGGAGCGAATTCAGATCGACGAACGCGGTGATGCCCGCCTGCGCGAACGGATATGGCGCCACGCGGCGGCCATTCACCAGGACCAAAGTCGCGTCCGGCCCGAGACCGCGCAGCGCGACTGCAGCGCCGCCTGGGGACAGACTTTCGCCCTGATTTTCGGTAAACGACGCGCCGCTATTTTGCGGCAGCGCCTGAAAGAAATCGCCGAGCGTCCGCGAACCCGCGCGCTCAACCGCTTCGCGATTGTAAATCGACTCGGGAACGAAAGGCGGGGAATCGCTCGTCGTAATGTTCGTCCCTGTAACAAGAACCCGATCGACCTCGGCGATGTCGCCGGCCGGCGTTGGTGAGAGCTGCGGTTCCGGCGGGAGTGGATTGCCGTACGCATCTCTCCGCGGCTCTACGACACCGCTGTCCGCGGCAGTCACTTGGGCGTGCGCTTGCTGCCCAATCGCAAAAAGACTCGCGGCCGCCAGCACAGCGGCGAGAAGAGCGGTGCGTCGTAGCGTCGCCCGCCGTGCCAGCGGAGCAAGAGGCGGAGCTGTGAAGCGGCAAGCCATGGGCGGGACAACAGCAAAGGCTCGGGATCATCGCAAGGGTTTTCTTACAGAAATGTAATGAAACGCCTTTCGACTCGACGCGAGCGGCGGCTACGCCGACCGCGAAAATAAGAAAACCCGTTCAGCTTTTCGCGAACGGGTCTTCTCAGTTGCGAGGGGGAAAGTCCAAAAATCTCGCGCTCGTCACTTGCAGGACAAGCTTCACTCCACCGTCCTATCAAGACGCCACGGGATGGGCAATGCTTTCTTTTATGTCGTGCAAAAAAAAGCCGGCACTCCCTTCTGCTGCCTTCAAAACATCACCTGCAGCCGGACGATCACCTCGTCGAACTCCGCCGGCCCGAAGCCCGCGTTCGTCTCGCGAAAGCGCGACCAGGTATGCAGATAATTTGCCAGCACTTTGATGTCGTCGCCGCGGATGTAGTAATTCAGGCCGCCGGTCAGCGTGCGGATCTCGTCATCGCGCACCTGATCCGGATCGAAGCTTTCCCACTTCGTGACGAGTTGCAGCTTTTCGGGGATCAGGAAGTAGCTCGCTTGCACGTAGTAGCCGTGTGGCCGGAAGTTCCGCCACAGCGGGACGAATCCAGCGACTTCGCGCGAGTAGACCCGCTCGTTCAGATACTCGCCGATCAATTCGAACCCGCCGATCGAGAGCGCCGCGTCCAATCCGTACGCCTCGCGGCCTCCCGCCGTCGGGAGCGAGAACGACGCGAGCGAGCCGTCTGGATTAACGAAGAGACTTCCGGAGACCGATAGCCCCGCGTCGTCACGACTCGTTAGGCCACTTGCCCCGAAACTGAGGCGAACTTCCTGATCAAGCAGGCGCCTCTTGAGCGGCGTCACTTCGAGGCGGCCGACGTACATGAACTCGCTGTTGTCGTTCGTCGAAACGTTGCGTCCGGTGCCGTTGAACATGCCGGCGTAATACGTCACCACGTCGGCGTGATCCGGCCAAAGACTCGCAAACGGCTTGCCCCACGCCATCACGCCGATCTGCCGATCCGGCGCCAGCGCCGTCGTGACGAGACTCGTCTCGATCGAGAGCAATTTCGAATCCGACGTGAGCTGTTCGCGGCCGAACGGCGCCTTGAACTGGCCGAACTTCACGTTCACCTGCGGATATGCGTGCCAATTGATGAAGAGGTCCGTGCCGGCAAAGCTCGTGCGCACGAAATTCGATGCCGCTGTCAGCTGGAACTCCCCCTCGAGCTTGAACTCGAACATCTCCGCGTAATCGCCGGTGACGTTGATGCGCGAACGCCGCACGCGGAAGCGGTCTTTCACTTCGCCGACCCCAAGGAAATCGAAGCCTTCAATCGGGAACCGCCCTTCAAACGCCGAGACGTTGCCAACTTCGACCTGCGTCTGGATAAAACCGCCAAGCTTCAGCTTGAACTCCGACGCGCTCGCGGCGGCGAAGACCGCGGGCTTTGGCTGATCGGTCGCCGGAGCGTTTGTCGAAGCCTGATCTTGCTTGGTCGATTCACGCGGCGGCTCCGCTTTCTGCACGACCGCCGCAGGCCGCCGGGACGCCTTGCCTGCCAGCCGTCTTACCTTCTCTTCGAGTTCCGCGTTTCGCTGCTCGAGCTGCTGGAGCGCGCGTTCCAGCCGCTCGAGCCGATCATCGCTGGCCGGTTCGTTTGCGGCGTCGCCGCTCATCACGAGCGACAACGCGAGCGCGCATGGAATGATGTTGCGAAGAACGCGAGTCACCTTGTCCTGCTCGGTATCAGCGCAGGTTTTGCGCGGCAATGCTTTCTTTCAAAAGCGGCGCTACTCTGTTGCCGCGTCATGACCATTCGGCCCGATCCGCTTCCGACCGGCCATGCCGGTCTGCCGCAGCGATTACGGCTCGGCCCGCGGATCGATCCGAGCGCTTTCGTCCTGCCGGGCGCCACCGTGATTGGGGACGTCACCCTGGCGGAGCACTCGAGCGTCTGGTTCGGAGCAGTTCTGCGCGGCGACATCAACCGCATCGTGATCGGCGCGCGTTCGAACATTCAGGACGCCGTCGTGATGCATCTCGCTGACAACTTTCCGGCAATCGTCGGCGAGCTGGTGACAGTCGGCCACAGCGCGATCGTTCACGCCTGCACTGTAGACGATGAAGTGCTGATCGGGATGGGCGCGATCATCCTCGATGGCGCGGAAATCGGCGCCCGCTCCATCGTAGGTGCCAACTCGCTCGTCACCGCTGGCACGAAGATCCCGCCGGGATCGCTCGTCGTCGGTTCACCAGGAAAGGTGGTCCGGCAGCTGTCGTTAGATGAGCAGGCGGGCATCAAAAAATGGGCGGTCAAATACGTGGAGAACGCACGGATGTTCCGCGAGCACTACGAACGTCTAGCAGCGCAAAGTCAGGGCGAGTTCCCGCGCACGAACCCGTAACAGCTCTGGTGCGTTGGCGATCGCAGCGCGCGCTTCTGCTTCGTCGGGCGCCAGGGCTGCGATGCCATCGAACAGCGCCCGCACTTCCTGGCCATCATCAATCGTGCCGACAATTGCATAGATCTTCCGGCCGAGTTTTCGCGCAAGGCGCACGACACCCGCAGGCGCTTTGCCTTGGAGCGTTTGCGCATCAAGTCGGCCTTCGCCGGTGATGATCACATCAGCAGCCGCGATCGCTGCCTCCAAGCCGATGATCTCGGCGACAACATCGAACCCGCCCCGCAACGACGCGCCGCAGAACGTCAGCAGCGCGAACCCAAGACCACCGGCGGCGCCTGCGCCCAACGAGTCGCGGAAATCACGACCCGCAGCGTCGGCGAGGCGCGCGAGTGCTGCTTCCAAAGTGACGAGCTGCTGCGGAGTGGCACCTTTCTGCGGGCCAAACACGCGCGTCGCGCCGCGCGCACCGACCAGTGGGTTCAGAACGTCAGCCGCCGCGATAATCTCCGGCAGTCGCAACGCGTGCGGGGCTACGATCCGCTGGAGCCGGACAAGATCTGAAACCGCGCCATCGAGTTCCCGTTCTTCCGCGTCAAGCAACCGGAAACCAAGCGCCCGCGCTAGGCCGAAGCCGCCGTCATTTGTGGCGCTGCCGCCGAGACCAACGATGATCTTCGTCGCGCCACCGCGCACCGCCGCCAGGAGCAGCTCACCCGCACCGAACGAGCTCGCGCGATTCGGATCGCGCATCTCCGCCGGCACTCGCCACAAGCCGCACGCTTCGCTGATCTCCATCACCGCCGTCGTGCCGTCGTGAATCGTGCAATAACGCGCCCGCACGATCGCACCCATCGCATCGTGCACGTCACACGAATGCCATTCCCCGCCAGCAGCAGAACAGATCGCCGTTGCCGTGCCTTCGCCGCCATCGGCGATCGGGAGGCATGTGATTTCTGCGCGAGGCAAGATGTCGCGTAACCCCGCGGCGATGGACTCGGCAGCTTCAGCCGCGCCTAACGAGCCTTTGAATTTATCAGGAGCGACGAGGATGCGCATGCGGCGTCTTCCGGCACAGCCGCCTACTTTGTCATTCCGACCGTAGTGGAGGAATCTCTTGAAGAGATGTCTCCGCTGCGGTCGACATGACAATGGGAAGCTCGCGCCACGGCAGTAAATGTTGTGAACGAACGTGGCCGCTAGGCGCGCAGCTTCCGCTCCAGAATCTCGCCAGCGAGCGCAGGATTCGCCTTCCCTTTCGATAGCTTCATCACCTGACCCTTGAGGAAATTCAGCGAGGCCGCGTTTCCGCCGCGAAAATCGTCGGCCGGTTTGGGATTCTCGGCGATCACCTCGTCGCAAAGCGCCTCTATTGCGCCGACATCGCTCAGTTGCTCGATGCCTTTTTCCTGCACAATCGCCGCAGCAGACTTACCGCTTGCGAACATCTCCGCGAAAACTTCTTTGCCTTGTTTGCCGCTTATGCGTCCGCTCTCGATCAGCTTCACTAATTCGCTCAGCGCCGCTGGTGGAATGGCGCAATCGCGCACCGATCGCCCCTCAGCAGCCAGCGCGCTCTGCAGGTCATTTAAAATCCAATTCGCGACCGCCTTGCCCTTTTGCGTGCCGGCTGCCGCGGCTTCGAAGTAAGCCGCAAGATCGAGGTCACTCGACAGAACGCCCGCGTCGTACCGGCTAACGTCATATTGCTCAATGAAGCGCGCCCGTTTCGCCGTCGGCAGCTCAGGGAGACGAGGACGCGCTTCCGCGAGCAGCATCTCCGTTTTTACCGGCACCAGGTCGGGATCGGGAAAATAGCGGTAATCGTGGGCCGATTCCTTTGTGCGCATGAGGAAGGTTGCGCCGGAAGCGTCGTTCCAGCCGCGGGTCTCCTGCTGAAGAGTTTCACCGCGTGCGAGCGTGGCGGTCTGTCGCTCGAGCTCGTATGTCAGCGCGCGCCGCACTCCGCTGATCGAGTTCATGTTCTTGATCTCGATTTTCGCGCCGAGCTCCGACTGCTCGTGAGGCCGGACCGAGACATTGCAGTCACAGCGCAGCTGCCCTTTCTCCATATCCGCATCGCTCACGCCGCCGTAGATCAGGATCTGCTTGAGCGCGGTGAGGAACGCGAACGCCTCTTCCGGCGACGTGATCTCCGGTTGCGTCACGATCTCCATCAGCGGCGTGCCGGCGCGGTTGAAATCGATCCCGGTGGTCGTCTCGAAGTGGAAGCTCTTCGCGACGTCTTCTTCAAGATGAATGCGGACCAGCGGCACCTTCTTGTCCGCCGTCGCGATGCTCTTCTGCGCGTCTTTCGGATAGGCGGCATCGTGCAACATGACCGAGCCATTCGCGCAGAGCGGCAGATCGTATTGCGTGATCTGGTAGTTCTTGGCGACATCGGGGTAGAAGTAATTCTTCCGATCGAATTTGGAGACCGGCGCGATGTCACAGCCGAGCATCAGGCCGGTGACAACCGTCATGCGCAGCGCCTCGTGGTTCATCACGGGCAACGCACCGGGTAGCCCCAGGCAAATGGGACAGGTGTGGGAATTAGCGGGCGCACCGAACTCCACCGGGCAGCCGCAGAACATCTTCGACTGCGTTTTGAGCTGGACGTGAACTTCGAGCCCGATGGAGGTGATGAAGGTCATTTACGGATGCCTCGCACGATGTCCGCAAAGGGCACAAAGGCGGAAATCAAAACGAGACATCGTTGGAGTCCTCCAGACTGCCGTTGATGAGGCGCTTGATCCCGTTCTTGAGGTGAGCTTCGCCAAAGTTGATCAGAAGGCCGAGTTTCAATCCGCTCAACCGTAGCTGCGTTAGCACCTGCTTCGCGTGCACGGCTGAGAGCGCGCGATCGACTTCAATTCGACAACTACCGACGATTCCACCACCAGATCCGCCCGAAAACCTTCCTCGAACACCATTCCATCGTAGTGAATTGGAATCGGTTTCTGGCGTTCAACGTTCAATCCGCCTTTCCGCAGCTCATGAGTCAGAATGGCTTCGTAAACGGACTCCAGCAAGCCAGGACCCAGCCGCGAGTGAACCGCGAACGCGCGTCAAGGATCTGCTTTGAGACCTCGTTCTCCGTCATCCCGTTGTGTCCTTAGCGGACTTCGTGCGAGGCATTCTGCTGAGCCGCGTGATCAAGCGCAGCTTTGAAGTCGAATTTCTTCAATTGCCGCGCGAGGTCTGGATCGTTCGCCGCCTCAATGAGACGATCATCCTGGAGCAACGCCCACAGCCGACCCTCTTCGAGCATCCGCGTGATCTCGGGATCGGCGCGCAAGGCGAGGATCTTCGGATGATCCATCAACTCGGCGACGCCGGGGTAGCTGACAAAACGGCCGGCGCTTTCCGGCTTTGAAAACACTTCGCCAACTTTCCCGAGCGTCTCGTAGATGCCGCTCGGGAGGACGTCGGTTTGCCTGACGAGTTGCCCAGCCGAACCGAGCTCGATCGACTTCTTCAGCCGCGCCAGTGAGACGGCGAGCGAGTTCTGATCCGGCACCTCGGTTCGGGTGCGACGCGGCGTCCGATCCTGCCGCTCGAGGCGTTCCTCAAACGGTCGGATATTTTTCGGCGCGCTGGCGTTCACCTGCGCCTCGGCAATCGCGCCGAGCGAACGAATGCCGACAACGAGCAGCCAGATGAAAAAGAGGCCGAAGAAGATGCCGAGCAGCGCGCCCGTTCCACCCCACACGAGCCGCACGATGCCGGAGCTTTGCTGGCCCGTGCGCTTGAAGAGGATTGTGCCGATGCTGTTGATCACGGAGTAAACGATCAGCGCGAGAAGCATGCCGCCGATCGCGGAGATGACGAAGTCCGGCACTTTGACGAGGGGGCGCAGCAGCGGGAGCACCAGTTGACCGCCGAAGAAGGCTGCACTGTAGGCGGCGACGATCGCGGCGACGCGAACGAGCTGGCGCGGCAAGCCGAGATGCCAGCCGCGCGCGATCTGGAACAGCATCAGGACCGCGGCGAACGAGAGGAACACCGTCTGCCACAGAGGTGAACCAGCGACCAGATCAGGTTTCATCGCGTTGCTGCAGGCTGATTGCGCGTTGGCGCAAAGCGAGATCGCAGAGTACGAGCGCCGCCATTGCCTCGACCATCGGCACTGCACGTGGCAGCACGCAGGGATCGTGTCGGCCGCCCGGCGCGATGGTCGTCTCTTCGCCAGAGGTGGTGATCGTCTGCTGCTCACGGGCGATCGTGGACGTTGGTTTGAATGCAACGCGGAAGAAGATGTCTTCGCCGTTGCTGATTCCGCCTTGGACGCCGCCGGAGAAGTTGGTCGTCGTGCGGACTCGACCGTCGCGCGTTTCGAATCGGTCGTTGTGCTCGCTGCCGCGCATCGTCACGGCCGAAAATCCTGATCCGATCTCGAATCCTTTCGTCGCCGGCAGGCTCAACATTGCTCTTGCGAGCTCGGCTTCCAGCTTGTCGAAGACTGGCTCGCCGAGTCCGGCATCGACGCCGCGGATGACGCACTCGATCACTCCACCGACCGAATCTCCATCACGGCGGACCTGATCGATCTGCTGGATCATGATTTTCGCGGCGGCTTCGTCCGGGCAACGAACGGCATTGCGTTCGACATCGGAACGCCTGACGCGACGCGAGTCGATTTTCGCCATCACTTCATGGACTTGCGCGACGTACGCGACGAGCTCGAACTGCGGAAACAAGCGGGTGAGAACCAACTGCGCCACCGCACCGGCAGCGACGCGTCCTATCGTCTCGCGGGCCGACGCCCGTCCGCCGCCGCGCCAATTTCGAATGCCATACTTCGCCTCGTAAGTGTAGTCGGCGTGTGAGGGGCGGAAGATGTTCACGATCTTCTTGTAGGCTTCGGGATCGGCGTCCTCGTTGCGCACGAGGATTGCGATCGGGGTGCCGAGCGTCTGGTCATCGAACACGCCGGACAGGATTTCGGCGCGATCAGCTTCGTTGCGTTGCGTGACGATGCTGCTTTGGCCCGGCCGCCGCCGATCGAGCTCGCGTTGAATATCCGCTTCGGTGAGCTGGATGCGCGGCGGGCAACCATCGATCACCACGCCCACGCCACCGCCGTGGGATTCGCCCCACGTCGTGATGCGGAAAAGCTGACCGAAGCTGTTGCCCATCGGCGGCAAACGTAGCCGTCGCGTGGAGAAATTGAAATCTGCTAGATCGCTGCGAGAGCGCCGCGGAGATCGTCCTTCAGATCTTCGACATCTTCCACGCCAACCGACAGCCGCACGAGCGAATCGGTGATGCCTAGCGAGGTACGGGTCTCGACCGGGATCGAACCGTGCGTCATGAGCGCCGGATGATTGATCAGGCTTTCGACTCCGCCCAGGCTTTCGGCTAACGAGAACAAATGCGTCGCTTCCATGAAGCGGCGCGTGCCGGCGAGATCCGTATCGAGGACGAGTGTGACCATGCCGCCGAAGCCGCGCATCTGGCGTTTCGCGAGCTCGTGTTGCGCGTGCTGCTCCAGGCCGGGATAGAAGATCTTCGCGATCCCCTTTTCCTTAGCGATCCAGCGAGCGATCTCGAGAGCGTTTTCACCGTGACGTTCCATGCGCAGCGCGAGCGTCTTCAATCCACGGAGCGCGAGGAAGCTGTCGAACGGTCCCGCGATTGCGCCGACGGCGTTCTGCAGAAACTGCATCTGATCGGCGAGTTCCTTGTTCTCTCCGACGACCGCGACGCCGCCCACCATATCGGAGTGGCCGTTGAGGTATTTGGTCGCGGAGTGAATGACCATGTCGAACCCGAACTCAATCGGCCGCTGCGCCCAGGGACTCGCAAACGTGTTGTCGGAAACGGTGATTGCGTTGCGCGCGCGCGCGATCTTCGCGATTGCTGGGAGATCGATCAGCTTGAGAAGCGGATTGCTCGGTGTTTCCACCCAGACCATCCGCGTGTGCGGCTTGACATGCTGCTCGAGCGTCGACGGATCGCTCATGTCGACGAAGGAGAAATCAAGATTCGCGGAGCGGCGGCGCACTCTTTCGAAGAGGCGATAGGTGCCGCCGTAGAGGTCGTCGCTCACAAGCACGTGTGAGCCGCTCTCGAGCGTGTCGAGCGCGGTCGCCATCGCCGCCAGCCCGGACGCGAACGCCCACGCGCGCGTGCCGCTTTCCAAGTCGGCTACACAACGTTCGTAGGCGCTGCGAGTGGGGTTGATGGAGCGCGCGTAATCGTAGCCTTTGTGACGTGCGGGGCTCTCCTGCACATATGTCGAGGTTTGGTAGATCGGCGTCATAATCGCGCCGGTGCTTGGATCGGGAGATTGGCCGGCGTGGATCACGCGCGTGGCGAAGTCGTGCTGTTTCTTTTTCATCGAGAGCCGCACAGACTACGCCGGGTTACGCCGTCGCGCATCATTCGCCGGCTGGGAGCGTGTGCGCTATTGCTCGGGAACGCCCGGCGCTCCGGTTTCCGGCGGGAGATCGATTCCCGATTGCGCTTTCACCAGGCCGATGTCGGACGCGTTGATGGCCCCGTTCGCAGTCACATCGTTCCGGAAATTTGCCGTGCTAACCGGCTGACCGGCCTGCGCTTTCGTTTCGGCAATGTCGGAGGCGTTGACGGCGCCGTTCCCCGTCGTATCGCCGAGACCGATCCCCACCCGCAGTCCGACGTCGCCGCTCTGCGTCCCATCAGACACGCCGAACAACGCGACCGTTAGCCGTTGCGCATTGGCAACACCGGTAAGGTGAATTGTGATGGTGGTTCCACCTCCCGCGGTAGAGGCGGTCAGAGTGGTGCTGCTGACGTTTCCTGTTCCGGAGGTAACCGCCGCTGAGTCAAAGGTCACCGGCGCAGCGAAGGTGAGGACGAGTTGGTAATCCATCGCCGCGCCTCCGCTCCGGCATTCAAGCCCGACCGGCCCCTTCAGCGGCAGCGGAATATCGAAAGCGCCAGCCGCGCCGTGCGCCTTCCGGGAGACCGCAGTCGCCGGCATGACACCGGCCACGAGTTCGACCGCCCCGATATCGCTGCGGTCTCCGCCGACCGGAGGAGTAATCGACGCATCGTAAATTACGGAACGGACGCCGCCGCGCTGATCGTGGCCGGTCGCGCCAATGTCCTGGCCGTGATCGATCGCCGGGCTGTTCGAGAGCGGTGCGCGGGTGGGAGTGGCGCCGCCATTGTCCTTCAGCGGCCCGAGAATTGGATCGGTGTTGATCTGATCGCCGGCTGCTACGAGGAACCCGCTGCCGTTGTCATCGCTCAAGTTGTAGCCGTCCGACGTCACCGTGCCGGCGCCGACGTTGGCGATGTTCCTGCCGGTCGGCGCCGTGTTCAGGGCGATGATGCTGTTGCTGACGGTCAACGTTCCGGCCGAGCTGATGCCGCCGCCACTGCCGCCGGCAGTATTGTTTACCATCGTCACATTGCGGAGCATTACCGTCCGTGCGGCCGCGTTGACGATCGCGCCGCCGCCGGATCCCGCGGAAGTCGCACGGTTGTCCGTCAGCGTGCTGTTTGTCACTCGGAGCGTTCCGTTGTTGCGGACGGCGCCGCCGTCACCGGTCGTCACGTTGTTCCACAATGTGCTCCTGGTGATCGTCAGGTCGCCGTTGTTCAGGATGCCGGCGCCGTCGGCTTGGGCGAAGCCATGCGCAACCGTCACGTTCGAGAGGGTTGCGGTCGCGCTGCTGGCGACCTCGAACACGCGCGTCGTGCCTCCACCGCTCACCAAGACCGACGCGCCGGTGGTCGGTCCGTTAATCGTGACATCGGTGGTGATACTCACCGGCGTCAGAAGTGTGATGACACACACGCCGGCGGTGCAGCCCGCGTCGGCCGCAGGAATCTGAAACTCGATCGCATCGCCGTCCTGCGAATCCAGCAGAGCCTGACGGAGCGAGCCGACACCGCTGTCATTCGTGTTGATGACGACCGACGCGAGGTGAGGGTTGACCTGGATTGAAACGGTCGCCGCGTCGCTCTGGTTGGCGCCATCGCTCGCTTTGAAGGTGAAGCTGTCCGCGCCGGTGTAATCCGCCGTCGGCGTGTAGGTAACCGTCGCGGTGCAACTACCCGCGACACAATTGGCCGATGAGATCGAGCCAAGTGTACCATGGGCCGGACCAGAGACGACGGTGAAGGTGAGCGTGTCGCCGTCCGCGTCGCTCGCCGAAAGGGTGACTGTCGTGTTCTCGTTCTCTTCGGTGGAAACGCTGACGTCGGCCGCGACCGGGGCGGCATCGTCGTTGGTGATCGTGGCGGTGCCGCTCGCATCCGCGATCGTCGCGTTCACCGGCGCCGTCAGACCGATGGTGAACGTCTCGTTTGGTTCCAAACTGCGATCCCCAATCACGTTGACGGTGACCTGCATCGTCGTCGTGCCCGGCGCGAAAGTCAGTGTGCCACTCGCGGCCGCGTAATCGCCATCGGCGATGGTCGCGGTCCCGTCCGCAGTCGCGAAGTTAACGCTGGTGGTCAACGAGGTGTCGCCTGTCTTGGTCACTGTGAAGGTGTAAGCAGTGGTGCCGCTGCTGCCTTCGCTCGCTGTCACGTCGTCGATTGTGAACCTGGGCGCAGCGTTCACGGACAACGCGAACGTCGCGTCAAAACTCGCGCCGCAATTGTCGGTCGCGCGGATTGTAATCGTATGCGTGCCCGCGGGCGCGGCACCGCTGATTGAAACGGCGCCCATTGAATCGACGGAAATCGCGCCGGCATAGGTGCCGGTATCCTGCACGGAGTAGCTGCTGATCGCGCCATTGTCGCTCGCGGTGGTCGGGCTATTCGTGCTGGAGCCGCCGAATTCCAGTGTCATCGCGCCGTAGCTGAGCGCCGGCGCGGCGTTCTCCGTCACATTCACGATCAAGTCAGCCGTTGCGGTGGCCGAACCATCCGAGACGCGGACGCTCACGACGTTCTCGCCCGTTGCCGCGGTGCACGCGGCTGCCACATCCGCTGTGATCGCGCCATCGGTATTCACAACGTTCGTGACCGTGATCCCTGGCGGCGTGGTGGTGACGGTGACCGTCAGGCTACCGGCCGCGGTTTCGAGATCGTTGACGGTAGCGATGCTCGAAGTGGTCGCAGCGCTCCCTTGCTGCCTGGTGAGAGGACTCTGAGCCGTCGTGGTGATCGTCGGCGCATCGTTCTCGCCTGTGACCGTGACGGTGACGGTAGCAGTATCGGCCCAGCCGTGCGCATCGGTGATCGTGTAACTGAAAGTGTCCGTGCCAAAGAAGTTCGCGGCTGGGGAATACGTCACCGTCGTGCCATCAATGGTGACAGCTCCGTGGGCGCCATTCGTTAGTTCCGCAACGGTGAGCGGGTCGTTTTCAGGGTCGCTATCGTTTGCGAGAACTCCGACGACGACGGGCGTGTCTTCCGCTGTCGCGATGACATCATCGACCGCGTTGGGCACTGAGTTTTGAATCTCGACCGCTCCGATATCGACACGCGTAGCGAACTTCCGCGGGAAACCGGCGCCACGCTGATCAGTCGTCATCTGACTGGCAACAGCATCGTCACCCGCTCCATACGCCGGACTGCCCGGGAGAAGTGCGATCGTTTTCGTCGGCCCGCCGTTGTTCGCCAGCGCACCGAGGCGCACATCGGCCGTGATGATGTTGTTCGCGGTCGAGCCAGCGACGGCGCCCGCTGGAGCGGTGCCGAAGAGATTGTAATCCGCTGAAGTGATACCGCCCGCCACATCGGGCCCGGTGCCGGTACCACTCTGCAGCGTGTTCAACGCCACAATGGTATTTCCGACGGTCGCGCTGCCGAAGTAGTTGAAGACACCGCCGCCGGTGTTCACGCCAGTGTTGCGGACGATCGTGCTGCTGTTCACGACCAGCGTGCCGTTCGGCGTGTTGTAAATGCCAGCGCCCGCGCCGCCGTAGCTCTCGTTCGCGGTGATCGTGCTGTTCGTGATGGTCAGCGCGGCGTTGTTGATGATCGCGCCGCCTTCGGTTCCGCGGTTGCCGTTCAATGTGCTCCGGCTGATTTGAGCGGTGCCGGAGTTGACGGCGACGCCGCCACCGTGTGCGCCGTAAGGCTCGGCCTTGTTGTTCGAGATGGTGCACTCGTCGATCGCGAGTGCGCCCCGGCTGAAGACCGCGCCGCCGGTTGCGGTCGCCACGTTGCTGTCGAGAACGCAGCGCGTCAGCGTGAGGTTTGCGTTCGAGGTGCGAACGGCCGCGCCGTGATCGCTCCTGCCGTTGGCGATGGTGAGATTCGCCAGCGTGACGGTCGAGTTGACGACGTGGAATACGCGGCTGGCGTTGTTGCCGCTCACCGTCGCGGGCCCTGCGATCGTCATGTCATGTTGAATCAACAGCTCACTTGCGAGCGTGATCGTGCCGTTGAGACCGGCGGCGAAGGTGATCGCGGGGCTGCCGCTCAACGTGGAGGCATAAGCGATCGCTTCGCGCAGACTGGTGAGATCATCACTCGTGACGTTGTCCGTCAGTGTTGTGACGACGAGCGACGGGGCTTCTGACACGGTGACCTGGAATGTGCGGCTCGCCGTCGTGACGCCATCGCTCACGGTCACGTTGACGTTCGCGGTGCCGCTCGCCGCCGGTGTGAAGCTGATGCTACCGGTGGCGGCTGGCGTAGCGTATTCAATCGTCGGGTGCGGCACGACGGCTGGATTGCTCGACATCGTGCTGACCGAAAGGGTCTGCTGCTCGTTAGGCCCGGCGCTGATGCCGCTGAGGCTGATCGTCTTCGTCACGCCAGTCGTCGCACCCGTGTCGGCGATCGCATCCAGCGTCGGCGGATCGTTTACTTCGGTGATGTTGAAGCTAACGGTCGCGGCGTTGCTCGTGAGCGGAGTCGCGGCGTCGTCGTCCTCAACCGTGTAGCTGAAGCTCGCGGCGCCACTGTAGTTCGCCGTCGGCGCGAAGAGGACATTCGTGCCGTCGATCGCGACCGTTCCGCCGACCGGCGCGCTGACTGATTTCACGCGCAACGTCTGCCCGCTTTCGTTCGCGGGGCCCTTGCTGTCGTTCGCTGTCAGGGTCGTGAAGCCGATCGTGCGCGTGCCGGAATCTTCCGCAATATCGCTGAGCGTGTCCGCGACGGCGACCGGTGGATCGTTCACCGGCGTGACGTTGACCGCCACAATTGCAACCGCGGTCCCACCCTGACCGTCGCTGATCGTGTAGCTGAAGCCATCGCTGCCGAAGAAGTCTGCCGCGGGCGTGTAGGTAACGGTCGCGCCATTGGTGGTCACGATGCCGTTCGCGCCGTTCGTCACTCCGGTAACGGTGAGCGTGTCGTTATCGGGATCGGTGTCGTTCGCGCGGACGTTGAGGACGACCGAGGTGTCTTCGGCGGTCGCGCCGCTGTCGTTCACCGCGACGGGAGCATCGTTCACGGGCGTGATGACGATGCTGACGGTCGCCGGCGCGCTCTCCGCCGCACCGTCGTTTGACCTGAACGTGAACGAGTCGGTGCCGTTGTAGTTCGCGGCCGGCGTGTAGGTGAAGCTGCCATTCGCGTGGACCGCCACGCTGCCATGTGCCGGGTCGGTGACTTTCGCGAATGTCATCCCGTCACTGTCGACGTCCGATCCGGACAACTGCGCCGTCAGCGAATTGTCTTCCGCGGTGGTCGTGCTACCGCCGGCGATGACAACGTTGTCGAGCGTGGCGTAGTGAACGCCGTAGCTGCCGCCGATATCCTCGCGGTTGTAGAACGTGACGTGATTCGCGGCAAACGCCGTGCTGTCCTGCGCGACAACGGTCGCTGTGATACCGGCGTCGTCCGCTCGCGTCACCGTGAGACGAACGGATGTTCCATCATCCTCGACGACGAAGTTGTAGGCGATGTCGCCGTCAATCGCCATGGCGCTGCTCGCGAGCACAACCGACCCGCCATCCGATCTCTTCAAAATCATCAGCTGGTCGCTGATCGCATCCAGCCGGAACTCGATCCCATTCCGCGCTTCGCCCCACGTGCCGGACGGAGTGCCATCGCTGCGCGTGATCACGTGGAATAGGTCGTCGGAGCTGTCGCGCATCGTCACCTGACCAGTGATGCGAACCGGCGCGGCGGCGCTCGCCCGGAAGTGGCTGCGCGAATTGAGATAGCCGCGATTCCAGAGATTGATCCGCTGGCCAGCCTCGCTCACGTACGACTGGGTGAACGGCAGAACGGTCTGCCACTTGGCACCGTCTAACGAGTCGTCGTTGAAGTCGTCTGCGAGACCGAGGCCGAGCGCGACCGGCGCGGTGTTTGCGACCGTCGCCTGCGCGGAGACGATCGTGCCGTTGAACCCGCCGTCGTTCGGCGTCACCTCTACCGTGATCGCATCGCCCTTGTCGCCGTTGCCGGCTTCACTCAGGTCGAGTGTGTCTTCGAGGGCGGCCAGGCTGCTGAATGTTCGCACGACCGTGCCGTTCCGTTTCCAGGTAAAGGTGAGCGTGATCGGATTGTTCTCCGCGTCGGTCTTCGTCGCCGTCGCGGTGATTGTATCGTTCGTCCGCGGGTCGTTCGTGTTTAACGACACCGTCGCGGTCGGCGGCGTGTTGTAGGTCGCTTCGAAGGCACCGATATCGACATGAGGCCCTTTCTTGCGCGCGAAGCCATTGCCGCGCTGGTCCACCGTCTCTGTGACGTTGTCCGTGCCCGCATCACGCGCCGGGCTATCGAGCGCGAGCGGCATCGTAGCCGTCGGCCCCCCGATGAACTGCAGCGGGCCAAGCTTCGGGTCGGCGCCGCTACTCACACCACCATTGAAGCCGCCGTTGCCGATGATGAGGTTGTTCGAGCCGGAGGTGCTGAGGCTGCCGCCATTCAACGAAATGTGCCCGTAGTCGCCGCCGGCCGCGCTGTTCGCCACGATCGTGTTCGTAAGAACGACGTTGCCCACTCTGCCATTGCCGTCGCCGATGTTGAAAATGGCGCCGCCGGTGTTGCCCGAAAGCGTGCCGTTCGTGATCGTGACCGTGCCGTTGTAATTGAAGAGGGCGCCGCCGATGCCGGTGCCATCCGCGCCTGCGCCGCCGCCGCTCAGGCTCACTCCGCCCGCCGCACCCGCGGTGAGGTTGTTCGCGATCGTGCTGTTGCTGATCATCACCGAGCCGTTGCGATTGAAGATCGCGCCGCCAAATCCCATCCCTCCGCCGCCACCGCCGCGGTTCCGTCCGCCGCGCCGGAACGTGACGGGATCGAACCCGCCGTGACCTCCGGGATTATCGGGCGAGGAGAGGCCGCCGCCGCCACCGCCGCCGCCGCCGATGCCACCCCAGCCGCCGTAGCTTCCGTCGATATGCGCATACCCATCGAGGCCTGCGCCGCCGCCGCCGCCGAATCCGCCGCCCCCACCATTTGCATAGGTGTCGCCGCCACCGACGCCGCCGTTCGGACCGCCGCCATCGCCGTAGCCCGCTCCGGTGCCGCCGTTGCCGCCGTTGCCGCCACGGGCCGAATTGCCGGTGAGGGTGCTGTTCTCGATGCGCAGCGTGCCTTCATTGAAGATCGCGCCACCGAGGCCGCCGCCGCCACCACCGCCGCCACCGCCGCCGTGCTGCCCATCTCCACCTTGGGCGATACCATTCGTCAGGGTGAGGAACTTCAGCGTCAGATTTCCGGTCGGCGCGACGTAGAAGAAGCGCATTGGCCCGACCGTGGCCATGCGCGCGATGATGATGCCGCTGCTCCCGCTCGGGCCGGTGATGGTGATCGGGGTGCTGACACGGAACGCGCTCGAGAGATAGGTGCTGTCGTTGAAATCTTTCAGGGCAACTGTACTGCCGGCGAGGTCGGGCGCGAACGTGATGCTGCTCGGGTTCGCATCGGCGTTCGCGGCGTTGATCGCTTCGCGCAATGTGCAATCGGCCGAGGTGCAGGCGCCGTCGTCGTGATCATCCGTGCTGTTGATGACGAGGTTTGCGCCGGCCTGCGGCGGATCGCTCACGATCACGCTCTTGCTCAGCTCGCTCGTGCTGCCCTGCGCATCAGTCGCGGTCGCGGTGATGTAGGAACCGATCGAGCCAACGACCGGCAGCTCGGCCGCGAAGTTGGCGTTGCCGCTGCCATCGGTGGTGATGCCGACGGCACCGAGATAAACCCGGGCGTCGCCGTACCCGCTCGCGTTTCCGGGAGTCGGGCTGCGGTAGAAATCGAGCGTGAAGCTTGCGTTTGGCACGCTGTTCAGCGTGCCAAAGAAGGTCGTGTGCGCGCGCGAGAGCGAGGCGGCGCTCAGGACGGGATAGTTCTGGAGATTGTTCGAGCCGCCATCACCGTCACCCGGGTCATTGGCGTTGACCCCATTTGCATCGAGATCGATCGCCAGGCTCCCGTTTGGCGACATGTCGTTGCCGCGGATCCGATTACCCACGCCCCCGCCTGTGATCGCGACGCCAACACCGCCGTTGCCAGCGATCAGGTTGCCCGAGCCCGCGCTCGAATTGCCAATCGTGTTGGATGACGCGAGATCGACCTGCACACCATGACCCGTGTTCCCGATCGGAGCCGTCCCCGCCGCATTGGTGCCGATGAAATTGCCGAGCACGTGATTGCCGGTCGAGCCACGAATGATCACCACGCCGACGCCGCCGTTTCCGGAGATAACATTGCCCGCGCCCGGTGCACTGCCGCCGACCGTGACACCGTTCTGCCGCCGGTAATTCTGGCCGAGCGACTGCGGCGCAATTTCGCCGATCTGCACACCACTCCCGCCGTTACGAAGCGCGGCGGTGCCATCCACATTCAGACCTATGTAATTGCCTTCGATCCGATGATTACTGCTGCCATCGCTGTTGTCTGCGGAGAGGATCACGCCGGTCGTCCCATTCGCCGAAATGATATTGCGCGCCGCGCGCGTCAGCCCGCCGATTTGGATGTTGCTGCTGCCGAAAATGCGAATGCCCCGGCCGTTGCCGAGCGCGACTCTGCCGGTGTTGTCCGTGCCGACGAAATTTCCCTGGACGGTGTTTGATCGCGTCAGGTCAGAGAAACTGATTCCTTCGACAGTGTTGCCTGAAATGATGTTGCGAGCCGCTGGCGTCGTACCACCGATCGTATTGAACGCTGTTTGGACGCCAGCGCCGAAGAAGCCCGCGATCTGGACACCGGTGGGATTCGGACGCGCGATTTTTCCCGTCGGATCGGTGCCGATGAAGTTGCCGGAGATGGTGTGGTTGCTCCCGCGCATGAAGATTCCGGCGGTGGTAAAGCTGTTAATGACCAGACCGCGAATTGTGCAACTCTGGGCCGCGTCGGTTTTGGTATCGATCTCGAGGCCGTGAAGGACGGAAGTCCCGCCGCGTAGCTCGATCAGGAGTTGCGCGTTGTTACCGTCTTCGAGCGTGTTCGGGGTCGCACCGGGCTGGGTGTAGCCATCGATCGTCATGCTTCGGACAATGATGGGGAGCTGCCCGCTGGCACTCGTTATCTGGATCGTCTGGACGCCGCTGCCGGGGATGTTGAACGCAATTGTGCAATTGTTGCGCGTGTTCGCGAGCAGGATTGCCTCGCGCAGGGTGCAGTGATCCACGCCGCAGGTGCCATCGTTGCCGTCCGCTTTGGTATTCACGACCAGCCGCTGTCCCTGCTGCACTGGATCCTGCGCCGCGCCTTCGAAGTAGGATTCAAACGCGCCGATGTCGCTCCCGTCGCCACCGGCGGCGTTGCCGATGCTCGAGGAGTCGTTAGGCCGAACCCGCCCGCGCTGATCCACGCTGCTGCCAAACTTGTGGCCCTTATCGAGCGCGGCGCTGCCGGCCTGGAGCGCCATCGTTTTGGTCGGGCCGCCATTGTTTGCGAGCGCGCCGAGATTCGGACTTTCGCCGGTGATATTCTGCGAACCGCCACTGGCGAAGCTCCAGCCGCTCGTGTTCTGGATCAGGTTGTAATTGCCGTGCACGCTCCCGTTGCTGAAGAGATCCGGCGCGCTGCCGGCGGCGTTCCCAGCGACGATCGTGTTCTGCAGGGTGAGCGTCCCCGCGATGTTCTGAATGCCGCCGCCGCTGCTGTTCACTCCGTTCGCTGCGATGGTGGAATGCGTCACCGTCATCGCGCCGGAGTTATACAAACCGCCGCCGCTCTCGCCGCCGGGATTGCCGGTGAAGGTGCTGTTGGTGATGTTCGCCGTACCCGAATTGCTGCGCAGCCCGCCGCCGGTGTGCGGAGTGTTGTTCCCGCTAAAGGTGCTGCCGTTGACGTTGATCGTGCCGTTCTCGTTGAAGGCGCCCGCGCCGCCGCCACTGTTCGGCGCGCTGTTGCTGCTGAAGGTGCTGTTCGTGATCGTGGCCGTCGCGCCGCTGTTGAACAATCCGCCGCCTCCCTCGTTGCCCGTGTTGCTGAGGACGTTGCACTCCGTCAGCGTCGTGTTCGCCGTCGCATGAATGCCGCCTCCGCGCGCTGCCGTGTTGTTCTGAAAGGCGGTGCTGCTCACGTTCGCCGAGCCCTGCTCGTTGTGCAGTCCGCCGCCGTTGGCCGCGGCGCTGTTATTTGAGATGCCGCTGTTCGTGATGGTGAGCGTGCCGCGATTGCTGATTGCGCCACCGTCGTATTGCGGCGCCTGGTTGCCGGTGAAGTTGGACGAGCTCACGTTCAGCGAGCCGGTGTTCAGAATGGCGCCGCCTTTGCCAGTGTTGTTCAGGTTGTTCGTGAACGTGCAGCCGTTCAGCGTGGCCGTGCCCTGCGCGTGATAAATCGCGCCGCCGCTCCCGAGCGTATCGCCCGCGGTGTTGACGGTGTTGTCCGAGAAGGTGCAACCGGTCGCGCTAAGCGTGCCGCCCGCGCTGTTGAAGTAAACCGCGCCGCCCAGCGTGGCGTTGTTGCCGGAGAAGGTGCAGCTGTTCAGCGTGGCGCTGCCGGCGACGGAGTTGAGGCCACCGCCCTGGATCGACCAGTTGCCGGAGATGACGCAGTTCGCGAGCGTGATGTTCCCCGCCGACGCGATCGCGCTGGAGTTGCCGTTTGCGATGGTGAGACCCGAGATGGTGGCGGCCACGTTCACGCCGACGCCGAAGATCCTGTAGTTACCGCCAGTGTTGCGCCGCACCGTCAGCACACTCGCGCCGGGGCCGCTGATCGTGGTCGGCTTCGTGATCTCCGGCAGTTCGCCCACCAGCTGAATGGTCCCGGCGACGTTCGGCTTGAAGTAAATGGTGGTGGCGACGCTGTTCGCATTGGCGGCGTGCATCGCTTCGCGCAGCGAGCAATCGTTCGTGTCGCAGCTCCCATCGTAGTGATCGCTCGTCGTCGTGACGGTGAACGAACTCGGCGGCGGCACCGGATTGGCCTGCACTTCGAAGGCGCCGATGTCGGTCCCGTCCGTCGCGTTCGTGTCTCCGACATCGGAGCGGTTATGCGTGCGAACGTAGCTCCCGCCGCGCTGATCGGTCGCAGAGCTGGTGAAGTTTTTCCCGGCATCGATGGCGGGACTTCGGTTCCCGTTTATCGATAAGAGAACAAGCCCAACCGTCGGAGTCGGGCCACCATTGTCGCGCAGGACAGGCGTGTAGTTGGCGTCGTTCGAATAGCCGTCGAAGAGCGGATCGCGGCTCACGATGTTGTTGCTGCCGAAGCTGCTGCCGACGCCAACGCTCGAATTCACGACGCCGAGATTCCAATACGCGGTGTTGACGTAGCCACCTACGTCCGCCGCCTGCCCGCCCGGTGCACCGTCGGTCGTGTTGAGGTAAACAATCGTGTTATAAAACAGGAGCTGGCCGCCATGGCCCTCGAAAGTCGCCTGGGCGTACCCGGGATATGCCTCCTGCTTGTAAACGCCGCCCGCAAACGTCCGATCGATGCTCCGGCTGCCGTCGTTATTCGTAATCGTGCAGTTCTTGAATTCCGTCCGGCCAGGACTGCGGCTAACCACGCCGCCCCCGTAATCGGCGCGGTTCCCGTAGATCGTGCTGTTGTTGAAATAAACCGTGCCGCCGTCGTTGAAGAGGCCGCCGCCGGCGAGCTGGTTCCTCGATTTATCATGCGTGTAGCCGAAGCCGTCCTGCGCTGTGCAGGAGTTGTGCGCGATCGTGCTGTTGTTGATCGTGACGGTGCTCGCGCCGTCGACATGAATGCCACCACCACGCGCATTGATGAACGACTTGAACCCCACCGGTGTCCCGCCCCCGGACAGTTGCTGGAGGATGTGCGTGCTGTTGTCGCGGACGTAGACGGCGTTCAGGACGAGGTCCGCGTTGGCAACCTTGATGCCGCCGCCAGTCGCGTCCTGCCCTCTGTGGCCGGACGTTCCGCCGGAAATTGTGACGCCGTTGATCGTGGCATAGGGGTGGAAATTACTCCCGCCGCCGACTGAGAAAACGCTGTGCTGACCGTCGCCGCGGATGTTGAGCAGCTTCGCGCCCGGGCCGTTGATGACGATGTTCTTCTTAATCTCGAGCGCGCCAAACGCGATCGTTAATCCGTTACTGTAATAGCTGGAGGCGAGCTGGATCGTCCATGGCCCAGGCCCGGGGAGCTGGAATTCGACCACGTCGCCATCCTGCACGCGGGTCAGCGTATCGCGCAGGGTGCCAGGGCAATTGAAGACGTTGCTACAGGCGTTGTTGTCGTCGAGGCGGGTGACGTAATGCGTGGCTGCCTCGGTGGAAGCGCTCGCAGTTAATGCGATTGCGACCGCAATGGAGGCGGATACCCGGCGTTTCGATCTACTGAACTGGAGTGGGCGCGTCATGGCAGGGGGGCTCGACTTACCTACCGGGAAAAAAGGGCCGTGTTTCAAACGCGACGGATTTCGATAGGCGCGCGCCCTTCGAGTCGTTATCTTTTTTACGCTTTGAACCAGTTCCCCGGCACCCTCGAGACCGGCGGCATGCCTTTTGGGCCGACGCACTGGACACTCGTTTTCCTCTCGGCGAAGAACGGCCCGGGGGCGGAAATTCGCTCAGACGAAGCCCTCGCCTCGCTGTGCCGGACTTACTGGCCGCCGCTCTACACCTTTGTGCGCCGGCGTGGTTACGGAGCAGCGGACGCGCAGGATCTCACGCAGGACTTCTTCATCCATCTGCTCGAGACAGACGCGCTCGCGAAAGTCGATCCGAACCGCGGTCGCTTCCGCACCTTCCTGCTCGCTGCGCTCAAGAACTTCCTCGCGAATGCGCATGAGCGCCGGATGGCTTTGAAGCGAGGAGGCGCATTCGAGTTCCTGCCGCTCGACAACGTCGTCGCCGAGACCGAAGCCGCGGTTCATCTCGGAGGCGACACGGCCGGTGAGGAAGACCGGCAGTTCGAAGCACGCTGGGCGACGGCACTCGTTAACCGCGCGCTCGAACGGTTGCGCGCCGAGATGGCCGCCGAAGGCAAAGAACGGCTCTACGACGAGCTCCAGGTGTTCGTGACGGGGGCCGGTCCGTTGCCCGATCAGGCAGCCACCGCCGCGCGGCTTGGGATTCCATTTGCCACGCTCCGCACGCACATTCGCCGGTTGCGCGAGCGGTATCGCCATGTGCTCCGCGCGGAAGTTGCGCGCACCGTCGCAACGGCCGCGGAAGTTGACGACGAGCTGCGGCATCTCTGCACGGTGCTCGCGCAGGTCAGTTGAGCACGACCACGATAGAGACGTCCTGCCCGTTCTGCGGCGACCCGTTGCCGCCGAACGCGCCGGGTTGCATGCGCTGCCTCCTGCGCGGCGGGCTGGATGACGCAGCGGACAAGCCCATGAGCTCGGAAGCCGACGAGGCGGGGGAGTTTGGCGAATATCGCATCGCGCGCGAGGAAGATGGCTCACTCTGGGAGCTCGGCCGCGGTGCGATGGGCGTTACCTACCGCGGCTACGACACCGTGTTACATCACAGCGTCGCCTTGAAAGTGATCGACGCCGATCTCGCCGCCCATCCACGCGCTCAGGCGAGATTCCTGCGCGAAGCGCGGGCGGCTGCCGGCCTGCGCCATCCAAACATTGCCGGCGTTTATCGTTTCGGTGTTTGTCCGGACGGGCGCTGCTACTACGCGATGGAGCTGGTGGAAGGCGAGACGCTCGAGGAACGCGTCCGCCGCGATGGGCCGCTGCCGGTCGAATGCGCGCTCGACGTCGCGGAGCAAGTCACCAGCGCATTGCTCGCGGCCGAGAAAGCAGGCGTCGTCCATCGCGACCTGAAACCGGCGAACATCATGCTCGTTCACCAGGAGAGTGATCGGGCGAAGCCGGTCGTGAAGGTCATCGACTTTGGGCTCGCGAAAGCCGCCGCCGGCACCGTCGCCGGGCAGGCTGCCGAGCTGACGATGGGCGGTTTTATCGGCACGCCCGGGTTTGCGAGCCCGGAGCAATTCGACCCCACTGCGCCGCTCGACACGCGCTCCGACATCTTCTCGTTAGGCGTGACGTTGTGGTATCTCCTCACCGCCAACGTGCCGTTCCTCGGCCGCAGTCTGCGCGATATCCACGAACAACAGATCGCAGCGCAGCTGCCCGTCGCGCAGCTCGCTTCTGCGGCTGTCCCCGTGCCGGTCAGGGATCTTCTGCGCGAACTGCTTGCGCCGGACCTGCAACTGCGCCCGCAATCAGCACGCGCACTCGCTGAGCGCCTGCAGCAGTGTCGCGAAGCGTTGCGACGGCAGGCTTCGACGAAGATGCGCCGCCGCCGTTCTATTGCCACAACGGTCACTGTTGCGGCTCTGCTTCTCCTCGCCGCCGCCGCCGGCTGGTACTTGAAGGACAGGCGTTCCGTTGCAGTCACAACGGCAGGAGGAGTAAACGATGTCGAGAAGTCCATCGCGGTTCTGCCCTTCAACAATTTGGGCGACAATGAGGACGACGCCTACTTCGCGGAAGGCATGCAGAACGACATTATCGCCGCACTCGGGCGCATCTCGGGTCTGCGCGTAATCAGTCGCACCTCCGTGACCTCTTATCGTGCGGCGACCGGTGGCCGCAGCGATCTGCGCGCAACCGCCGAGGCACTGCGCGTTGGCTACGTGCTGGAAGGAAGCGTCCGGCGTGCTGATGGCCGCGTGCGGATCGACGCACAGTTGATCGATGCGCGGAACGACACACACATCTGGTCGCGCACGTACGAACGCGAAGTCGCGCAGATCTTTACGGTCCAGGACGAACTCGCGGACCAGATCGCGAGCGACCTTCGCATCCGGCTTTCGCCGGAGGAGCGGAAAGCGCTGCATTCCGCGCCACGCGTCGATGCCGAGGCCTACGACCTCCTGCTGCGCGCGCGGCAATTACTCGATGCATTTGCCGACACCTTTGAGGGCGGCAACATGCTGCCGGAAGCGATTCGCCTCCTCGAGAAAGCCGTTGCGCGTGATCCGGCGTTTCTCAGCGCCTGGTGTCAGCTCAGTCAAGCACACCTGAATCTCTATTGGTATGGCTTCGATCGGACGCCAGAGCGTCTCGCGTCTGCCAGGCAGGCGGTTGATTCCGCCGTCCGGCTCGACGCGAATGCGGGCGAAACGCATCTGGCGCTGGCGCTTTATCACTACCACGGGTTCCGCGATTACGAGCGCGCGCGCACTGAGCTGACACTGGCGCGTCGGACCCTGCCGAACAGCGCCGAGATTCCGTTCCTCGCCGGAATGATCGCGCGTCGGCAGGGCCTTTGGGACGAATCGGAGCGTAACCTGCGCCGCGCCCTGGAGCTCGACCCGCGGAACACGCGCGTGCACGAGCAACTTGCGATTAACCTGCGCGTGCAACGCCGATACGGAGAAATGGCCACCCTCCTCGACGAAGCACTGAGAGTAGCGCCGGGCTCCACCTCCCTCCGCCAGGCGCGGGCTCGCACGGATCTCGACCGGCGCGCTGATCCGGCTGAGCTGCGCAATGCGCTCGAAACCATCGTGCGTGAGGAGCCAGCTGCCGCGGCGGAGGCCGCGGAAGCATTGCTCGAAGCGACGCTCTGCGCGCGCGATGCGAGCGCAGCGGAGCGCGCGCTGGCTGTTCTCCCCGCGGCGGGCGTGCCGGTGCACGGCGCCGCGGTGCCTCGGTCGTTCTTCGAGGGTCTCGTCGCGCGGACGTTCGGTGATGAACCGCGCGCGGTCCGAGCCTTTGAAACGGCTCGGGTCGAGGCAGCGCGTGGCGTCGCCCGGCAACCAGATTTTGCATTCGCTCACAGCGTTCTAGGTCAGGTGGACGCGGCATTGGGCCGACGAGAAGAAGCAATCGCCGCAGGACTTCGCGCCATAGAGCTCCTCCCCGTGGGACGCGACGCAATCGGCGGTCCGGAGTTGCTGATCAACCTGGCGAGCATCTACGCGTGGTCAGGAGAGCCGGAGCTCGCGATCGATCGACTCGAAGAAGCCGGCAACGTGCCGAGCCGCGTGTCGTTCGGCTTGCTGAAGCTGCATCCGCGCTGGGATGCGTTGCGCGGAAATCCGCGCTTCGAAGCTCTCGTCGAGCGCTTGGGCGCGGCCGCGCAGTAGCTACTTCGGCATTCGCAGCCGCAGATGCGAAAGGAGATCAGACCGCGTGATGAGACCGAGGAACTTGCCGTCGTCCATCACGATCGCGACGCGGCCGCGATCGAAGACTGCGATCACGTCAGCGATACTCGCGGAGGGCGCTAGCGTCTCGAGTTTATCGGTCATCGCGCTCTGCACCGGATCTTTGAAACGCGTGGTGTCAGTATGGACCTTCAGCAGCAGATCGGATTCATCGAGGATGCCGACGGCGCGACCGCTTTCATCGACCACCGGCACCTGTGAGACATCGGCGTTGCGCATCCGCTTGTAGGCGGTGAGCAACGTGTCGTTAGGCCCGACGGAAATGACATTGCCTTCTTCCTGCCGGCGCGAGATGAGATCGCTCAAGTCGCCCCGTGTTTCGCGTTGCACGAAGCCTTGCTCCGCGAGCCAGAAGTCGTTGTACATCTTCGAGAGGTATTTGTTGCCCGTGTCACAGATGAAGGTCACGACGCGCTTCTTCCGCGTCTGCTTCCGGCAGTAACGCAGAGCCGCCGCGACCAGAGTGCCCGTCGAGGACCCGCCGAGGATTCCTTCCTTACGCAACAACTCGCGCGCGACGGCGAAGCTCTCGGCATCTGGGATGGAGAAGGCCTCTGTGACGTAGGAGAGATCCGCGATGTCGGGGACGAAATCTTCGCCGATCCCTTCGACGGCCCAGCTGCCAGCTTGCCCGATATTCTTCGTCTTCACGTAATCGACGAGGATCGAGCCTTCCGGGTCAGCGAGGATCATCTCGACGCCGCGGCGAGGCCGGACCCGCGAGAAGAAACGACTGAGGCCGGTGATCGTTCCGCCGGAGCCGACACCGACGACGCACGCGTCGACCTCATGGCGCATTTGTTCCCAGATTTCCGGACCGGTAGTGCGCTCGTGCGCGGCCGGATTCGCAGGGTTGCCGAATTGGTTGACGTAAAACGCGCCCGGAATCTCCTCCGCGAGCCGCGCTGCGTAATCCTGGTAGTACTCGGGATGCCCACGGGTCACATCGGAGCGGACGATCCGCACCTCGGCCCCGAGCGCGCGCACGTGGGAGATCTTCTCCTGCGACATCTTGTCGGGGATCACGAGGATGAGCCGGTAACCTTTCGCGGCGGCAATCAACGCCAGACCAAGACCCGTGTTGCCGGCGGTCGCTTCGATGATTGTGCCGCCAGGCTGCAACGTCCCCTCGCGCTCGGCCTCGTCGATCATCGAAAGCGCCACGCGATCTTTGATCGAGCCGGTGGGGTTTTGGTTCTCCAGCTTCACGAAGAGCTGGCACGGACCGACATCCATCCGCGTGATCTCGAGCAGCGGCGTGTCGCCGATCAGCCGGAGGATATCCGGCGGCTTCCCGCGCGCGGCTTCGGCGGCGAGGATTTCGGTGGGCGATAAGGTCTCTGCGTTCATTCCAATCGGAAAAGGTCGTTAGGGTAATCGATCACGACGCGAAAGTGGCGAAGAAAATTGTAACCGATGATGCCGTCAAGCTTACTCCCGATGACGCCGCTTAGCATGTCGAGAAAATCGCCGACGATCACCGGCAGGTTGGAAACCTCGGCCGTGCCGACCGTGAGACGGTCGAGCCGCGCCGCGGAGACGTTGATCGAGTGAGCGCCAGCGTGAACCGGTGGCGCTGCGGTCGTCGTTATCCCAAGCTCGCTCACGAGGCGTGGCGAGATCGCGGTGGTCGAGGTGCCGGTATCGATCGCGAACTGAAATGGGCCGCAGCCGTTCACGTGCACCTGGATTAAGATCAGTGGCTTCTTCGGATTCGAGACGACGATCCTGGATTCGGCGCGGGCCGAGCGGTTTGATGATGCCGGTGAACGGCCGATCGTTAGCTCGCTCGTCGCGTATCGATCGACAGGCAGAAACCTTTCAGAAGTTGTAGCCGAGATCGCCATCGGGCTGCGCGCCAATGACGCGGCCGAGATGGCTGAGATCAGTGATCGCGACCTGGAGGTTGTTCGCGCGGCCGCGGCCGACCTGGAGCGTGTCGACGTTGCTGAGCGCAACCGTCACTCTGCCGCCGGCCGTTTGGCCTTCTCTTGTGCCAGTCTGTTGAAGACTGAGCCCCCGCGCGGCGTGCGGCGCGACCAGTGTCGTGCCCGCACCGGTGTCGAGGATGAACTCGAACGGTCCGGTGCCGTTGATCTGCACCGGGACCAAGGCCAACGGTTGCGCGCGGCCCGCGAGGCGAAACTTCACTCGTTCACGTTGCGGCATTGCGACGCGTCCCTGGCCTTCGGTCACGTGACGAACCTCTTTGTCATTCGGAGCGCAGTCGAGGAATCTCTAAGGCCTCCTGCAGGACGCGCGCGCTTGGAGAAGAAGCCTTTTAGAGATGTCTCGACTGCGCTCGACATGACAAAAGAAGGATGGCGCGACGATCGCGCGCGTTGCGGCTCGGCCGTGGGCGAGCGCGGGCGTAGCTGCGGCGAGTCGGCGGCGCTAGGGCGTCGGTCTCGCTTCGGCTTTGTGTGACCACTCTGACATGCTGTCGGTCAAGAACTGCTGCAGCACATCGAACCGCACTTCGCCGTAGTTCAGGGCGTAGCGCAGATCGCCGCCTTTGAAGACCCACGTCGTTGGAATCCACGTCACAGGAAGATCGAGGAATCTCGTGAGCTTCCCGTCGCCGCGGCGCGGGCCGGGATCGGCGATGATCGTGACATTCGCTTGGTCGCCAATCTCATGTCGCTTCAACATCGCGCGGCCGTCGTCGCCAGCATTCCAGATCGAGACGAAAACAAACCGTGCCTCAGGATTGTCCTTGATGATCTTCGGCCAGCCCCCGCTTTTCAGCTCGGCAAGGCAATTCGAACACCAGGGAGCCCAGAGATGAACGACGCTGACGCCGGGAGTCTTCGTGACATCACTCACCTGCTGCTCGATCGGCGAGGCGGCGAATGCGCTGGCGCAGATCAAGGGAAGGACAACTGCCGCGATACGTTTCATCTGCGGAAACGTCCGACGTCGAACGTTCAGCGTCCAACGCTCAAATCAGCATCTGACTTCGACGTTCGAAGTTGGACGTTGAGCGTTGAACGTTTGCCTCGTTTCACGCGCCGCCCACACAGTTGACCCGCCCCTCGAATATGCCTAATGTTCCGCCCCCTTCTGCGGGAATGCACGGCGATCACCGCCGTCGCGGAGCTTCGACAGAATACCCGGCCGCGATCTCGATCCGGCCGCAGGGGAGAAAGCACACCATATGGCCCAAATGCAGGAACTCCTCGCGAAGTCGTTTCGCGAATTTAAAGAAGGACAGATCGTCAAGGGACGCGTCCTCGAAATCCGACCGCGCGAAGTGCTGGTCGACATTGGTTACAAATCAGAAGGCGTCATCCCCGCGCACGAGTTCGATGATATCGACTCGATGGAAGTCGGCGATGAAGTCGAAGTCCTCCTCGAGCGTCTCGAAAACGATGAGGGCATGGTCATTCTCTCGAAGGAGAAGGCCGCATATCGCCAGAACTGGAACAAGATCGCGCAGGTTTTCGCTGGCGATGGGCTCATCAAGGGCAAGGTCAAGTCGGTCGTCAAAGGCGGCTTGATGGTGAACATCGGCGTCGAGGCGTTTCTGCCTGCGTCGCAGATCGACATCATTCCGCCGAAGGATCTCCAGCAGTTCGTCGGCAACACCTACGATTTCAAGATCGTCAAGATCAACGATGACCGGAAGAACGTCGTCCTCTCGCGTCGCGAGCTCATCGAGCAGGAGCGGAGCGAGAAACGGCAGAAGTTCCTCGAAGGCGTCAAGATCGGCGACATGGTCAAGGGGACCGTCAAGAATCTCACCGACTTCGGTGCGTTCATCGATCTCGATGGCATGGATGGCTTGCTGCACATCACCGACATGACCTGGGGCCGTCTCGGGCACCCGAGCGAGTTGCTCAAGGTTGGTCAGCCGCTCGAAGTCGTCGTGCTCGACATCAACAAAGAGAAGGAGCGCGTGTCGCTCGGTCTCAAGCAGACGCAGAAGAACCCGTGGGATCAGATCGAAGAGCGCTTCCCGGCCGGTCAACGCGTCAAAGGCAAGATCACGAACCTCGTGCCGTACGGCGCATTCGTGGAGCTGGAAGAAGGCGTCGAGGGGCTCATCCACGTCTCCGAACTCTCATGGACGAAGCGCATCATGCGTCCGTCCGACGTCCTCACGCAGGGCCAGGAAGTCGAAGCCGTCGTGCTTGGCGTGAACAAGGAAGAGCAGAAAATCTCGTTAGGCCTGCGCCAGCTCGAAGCCAATCCGTGGGACGAGATCGAGAAGAAGTTCACGATCGGTAGCCGCGTGAAGGGCCAGATCCGCAACATGACCGCTTATGGCGCGTTCGTGGAGCTGGAAGACGGCATCGATGGCATGATCCACGTGTCCGACCTCAGCTGGACCCGCAAAATCAATCACCCGTCGGAAGTCTTTAAAAAGAACGATGAAGTCGAAGCCGAAGTCATCGACATCGACAAGACCAACCAGCGGATCAGCCTCGGCATCAAGCAACTCGCCGACGATCCGTGGAAGGAAATCGACCAGAAGTACAAGATCGGCGATCTCGTTACCGGCAAGGTGACCAAGCTCGCGAGCTTCGGTGCATTCGTGCAGCTCGCCGACGACATCGACGGCCTCGTGCACATCTCGCAGCTCAGCGAAGAGCACGTCACGAAAGTGAAAGACGTGCTGAAGGTCGGCCAGGAAGTCGAAGCGCGCGTCATCAAGGTCGACAAAGTCGAGCGCCGCATTGGTCTCTCGATCAAGGCCGCGAATTACTCCGAGGAAGACCTCAAGCGCGAATCCGAAGCGTTCGACAACCTCCGCCCCGGCGAAGACATGGTCGGCCTCGAGAAAGCGTTCGAAGCCGCCGAGGAAGATTACCGGCCCGGCCAAGGCAAGAAGTAGTCGCGCTCCGACAACACATCTGCCACGCTGTCCGCGTGCGCCGACTACGATTCCAAACCGCCGTCGTTCAGGTTATCCTGGCGACGGCGTTTTCGTTCCCACTTTCTGCAGCGAACCTCGAGGACCTAGCGTGGCTGAGCGGCTGCTGGCGTTCCGAGAGCGACGGCCGCGTGAACGCCGAGCAGTGGATGAAACGCAATGGCAACATGATGCTGGGCATGAGCCAAACGGTTGTGAAGGGCAAGACCCGCGAATTCGAGTTCATGCGCATCATGCAGGAGGAAAATGGCGGCGTCTATTTAGTCGCCACGCCTTCAGGTCAAAGGGAGACACGTTTCAAGTTGCGCGAGGCGAAAGGCACGGAGGCGATCTTTGAGAACGCGACCCACGACTTTCCGCAGCGCGTGATTTACCGACGCGAAGGCGACTCTTTGCTCGGCCGCATCGAAGGCGTGAGCAAAGGCAAAGAGAAGGCCATCGATTTCCCGCTCAAGCGCACATCGTGCGATTGAGGGCCAACTCTGCGCACCATTGCCGCGGGACAGCCACCTTTTGCGCGCCAAGCGGCAACAAAGTCGTCGTCAAGCGCACTGCGCCCCTTTGTCATTCCGAGCGAAGTCGAGGAATCTCTAACAGCCTCCCGAGCGCACGACGTGCGTTAAGAGATGTCTCGACTCCGCTCGACATGACAATTAATCGGTCGCGAACGACACCCTGCGCGCTGACACAGCACGCTGCTTCCGCCGCGTCCTAAAACTCCGCGCTACCGGGCGTGCGCGCGAATGGGATCACGTCGCGGATATTCGACACCCCGGTCACGAACATCAGCATCCGTTCGAATCCCAGACCAAACCCCGCATGCGGCACCGTGCCGTAGCGCCGCAAGTCCAGGTACCATTTGTAGTCGGCGGGATCGAGACTATGCCGGCGCATGTTCGCCTCCAGCACGTCGAGACGTTCTTCACGCTGGCTTCCGCCCACGATCTCGCCAATCCCCGGAACGAGCACATCCATCGCCGTCACCGTCTTCCCGTCATCGTTCAACCGCATGTAGAACGGCTTGATCTCCTTCGGGTAGTTGAAAACCGTCACGGGACATTTGAAGTGCTTCTCGGTCAGCCAGCGCTCGTGTTCCGATTGCAGATTCGCGCCGTACTCCACCGGAAACTCGAACTTCTGTCCGCTCGCCAGCAACAGCTCAACGGCTTCCGTGTAGCTGATGCGTTGAAACGGCCGTTCGAGCACGAAGTCGAGCCGCGGGAGCAATTCCTTGTCGACGAACTTGCCGAATAACTCGAGCTCATCAGGGCAATTCGCGCGAATGTCGCGGATGAGGTATTTCACCATCTCCTCTGCGAGATCCATGTCGCAGTTCAGGTCGCAGAACGCCATCTCCGGCTCGATCATCCAGAACTCGTTCGCGTGTCGCGAGGTGTTGGAGTTCTCGGCGCGGAACGTCGGCCCGAAGGTGTAAACATTCTTTAACGCGCAGGCGAACGCCTCGGCCTCGAGCTGTCCGCTGACGGTCAGATATGTCGAACGCGCGAAAAAATCCTGCGCGTAATCAATGGCGCCATTTTCCGTCCGTGGCGGGTTTGTCGGATCGATCGTCGTGATCCGGAACAACTCCCCTGCGCCTTCGCAATCGCTGCCGGTGATGATCGGCGTATGCACGTAGACAAAGCCGCGCTCCTGGAAGAACTGATGAATCGCAAACGCCAGCCGACTCCGGACCCGGAACACCGAACCGAACAAATTCGAACGCGGCCGCAGGTGCGAAATCTCCCGCAGAAACTCCGGTGTGTGCCCTTTTTTCTGCAGCGGATACGTGTCGTCCGATGCGCCGACAATCGTCAGCTCATCGGCGATCACTTCCCAGCTTTGTCCCTTCCCCTGGGACGGCACAAGCTTGCCGCGCACGGCGACCGACGCACCGGTGTTCAGACGCTGCACGTCCGTGTAATTCCGCAGCGAATCCTGCGCAATGATCTGCAGGTTCTTCAAGGACGAGCCGTCATTCAGCTCAACGAACGAAAAGGTCTTCGAGTCGCGCCTCGTGCGGACCCAGCCCTGCACGAGGATCTCGTCCTGTGGTCCGGCGCTCCGCAGCGCGTCCTTGACCGATGTCGGTGAAAGCATGCTCTGAAGGTGCCGGATGTTCGAAGCGCGACAAGGACGATCAAGCATTCCGCTGGCACGCCGCCGACGATCTTCCCCGCGATGGAACGCACCGTGCTGAAGAGCGTCAGAGATTCCTTCTATGAAAATCATGCGCCGCCAAACACAGGTATTCCTCGCCGCCCTCGCATGCCTGGTCTTTAGCACTACCTCCGCGCTCGCGGCGAACTTCACGCTCAACTCTGTTTTCTTTGACGAATTCGGCCCTAGCCCAGGCAGCGTGCTCGGCACCGGCGCATTGTCCTATAATGGAGCGGCAGCGCTGAGTGACGGCTCGTACGCCTTGACGTCATTCAGCAACCTCTCGCTCCAGCTCACGATAAACGGCTTCACCTTCACGCATCTCCACCTGACGACGCCTGCATCGGAAATCCACATCGAGATCCGCGGCTCCAGCTTCTTCTTCTCAAACATCCGCGTGGAAAGTCGCGGCTCAGGCAGCCAAGGTGGCGCAGCGGATTTTCAGCTCGGCACCAAATACCTAACGACTGAACCGTACAACCCGATTACCGGCTCGCCGTTTTCGCCACACTTCACAAACACCCCTCGATTCGCCTCGAACACCAACGGGACGGTGGTTCAGGGCCGCTACGGCGCAATCCCAGAGCCTTCCGTTTATGCGCTCGCAGTGATTGGCACCGCCGCTTGTGCGGCCTTCAGTCGAAAGCTGCGACGCCGCAGCTGACGCTAGAGCAAGCGCGGCTGACCGTTAGCGCCTTGCGCCGCAGCGGTGGGATCGGCTAACGACAGGTAGGTGTAATCCTGCAATCCGCGCTCGTAGTCAGCCAGCAGCTTCATCGCGTCATTCGGTTTCAAGCGATCGCTCTTGATCGCGGCATCGACCTGCAACTTCACAAGGCGCATCAGCTCGATCTTGTCCCACTGCGTCAGCGCAAGCACCTGGCCGATCGTGCTGCCCTCGATGACTTCCTCGATGTACCAGCCGGATTCTTCGTCGGGATCGAGGAAGACGTGCACCTCGGTCACACGGCCGAAGAGATTGTGCAGATCGCCCATGATGTCCTGGTAGGCGCCGACCATGAAGACGCCGAGATAATACATCTCGCCCGGCGTGATCCGATGCAGCGGCAGTGTGTCACGCACGTCCTGCAGGTCGATGAACTTCGAAATCTTGCCGTCGGAATCGCAGGTGATGTCGACCATCGTGCCCTGCCGATCCGGCTGAGTGTTCAGGCGATGGATCGGCATGATCGGGAACAGCTGACCGAGCGCCCAATGATCGAGCAGCGACTGGAAAACCGAGAAGTTGCAGATGTATTGATCACCGAGCGACGTCTCGAGTTCCTTCACTTCGTCGGGCACATACCGCAGCCCGCGGTGCATGCTGACGATCTGCTCCGCGAGCTGCCAATAGACGCTCTCGATCTTCGCTTTGCTGACGAGATCGAGCAGGCCTAACGAGAACATCTGCTGCGCCTCTTCCTTGATCTGCTGCGCGTCGTGCAGCGTCTCGCGGCGGTTGTTCTTTCGCAGCTTTTGCTGCGTGTCGAGAATGTCGCGGACCAGTTTGTGATCCGACTCCGCGGTGTCGACTTTCGATTCGAGCGGACGTTTCTCGATCGAGCCGAATGCCTCCACCACCAGCACCGAATGGTGCGCCACGATCGCGCGCCCACTCTCGCTCACGATCGCCGGATGCGGAATCCCTTCCGAATCGCAGACGTCCATGATGTTCCAAACAACGTCGTTCGCGTACTCCTGAAGCGAGTAGTTCATCGAGCTGTCGAACGTCGTCCGCGAGCCATCGTAGTCGACCGCGAGGCCGCCACCGACATCGAGATAGCCGAGATCGTGGCCGAGCTGCGCCAGCTTCGCGTAATAGCGGGCCGCTTCGCGCACGGCGCGTTTGATCGTCGAGATATCCGGCACCTGCGAGCCGACGTGGAAATGCACGAGCTTCAGGCAATGCGCCATCCCTTCGGCTTTCAGAAGATCGCTCGCCGCCACGAGGTTCGCAGTATCGAGCCCGAATTTCGCGTTCTCGCCGCCACTCGTGGTCCACTTGCCGAAGCCTTTGCTGTGGAGCCGGACGCGGATCCCGATGTGAGGCTCGACCCCCATCTCCTTCGCGGTGCGGATCGTCTGCTGCAGTTCTTCGAGCTTCTCGACGACGATGATGACCGATTTGCCGAGCCGCCGCCCCATGAGCGCGGAGCGGACATACGCGCGATCTTTGTAGCCGTTGCAGACGA
>JAESFH010000187.1_pt1 | contig 38863 bp, 38 predicted proteins | sample 9269381 | NCBI WGS metagenome assembly JAESFH01 (sample SAMN14504062, study PRJNA617094) | algae metagenome | isolation source: Aphanothece sp. CMT-3BRIN-NPC111 and co-occurring heterotrophs from well... | place: USA: Clark Mountains Wilderness, California | collected 2010-04-18
TACTTAACGAGGATTGATGCTTTGTTTGGCTTTCAAACTATTTTTTTGTCTAGGTTCAGTGTGTCAAGGTCTTTCCCAGACACCCTTATCAGTATAATCCAGACGCCATTCACTTTGAGGTAGTGATAACCGTACTAACTAGTAGGGTTTGTACTACCGTTAGTCGGCGGCTTGCTGCCTGGTCACAGGGATTAGGGTTTTTCAAGGCACTCCCCTACTATAGCCAAGACAAAGGGGGAGCGTGTTGAATATACCGTACTAATAGGTAGAAGTTGTACTACTCTTTGGTGAGTTATATGCAGCTGATAACAAAGCATTTTTACAAGAAACCACGGAGGAGGCGACGGAAAAGCCGCTTCCGTGTCGGGTGCGTTCGCGCCTTAACTTCGTGCCCGTTGTCAAAGTTCAGTTTCAAGATTTCTCCCTAATTTACCTGGCGGCTAATCCCCTAAACCGTGGGGTTTGGTTTCTAACCTACGCATCACGCCACCTAACTGCTACAATCTGACCTCACACCTTTTCTGAGGTCAGAAGATGGCACAACTCGATCGCTTAATCATGATGGCAGAAGACGAACTAACCCAGTACAGCACCGATGCCCGCAAAATAGAAAAACTGCGCCAAAAAATAGGTATATCCGTCACCGCCGCCGAACAGCGACAAGTCAAAGAAACATTACTCGCCGAAATACCAACTAACTCGATCGGCCATTTAGTATAAAAACAGCGACAAACCATCGCCCTCCCGTTCTGGGGAATCGCCGGACTAGGATTGCTACTGGGGGTTTCTATGCAACAGCCCTTAGATTTCATCGCTACCATCGCCGGAACTGCTTTAGCTATCGGTTTACAAAAATGGGGTTGGAAGCTGCAAGCCAAACGTTTAGTCTTGGCAACCCTAGAAGACATTGAACAGCGCATCAGTCAAAGAGCGACCGAAACCGCAACTACTGGAAAGAGCGATCGCTAATTCAGGTTATGCTGTCAATTAGATAAACTGTTGACACTCTGCACGATGAATCGACGCAGATTCTTGGGTCTTAGGGGAGCCTGAGTTTAACCACTTCCAGGTGGAGAGTCTAACTCCTCGCCAAGCATCCAGTATTCTGTTGAGAGTTAACAGAGACTAATTTATTATTCACTGCTGACACAAAGCGCTGCCTGCGAGGGAGCGGTTAATATTTAATTTTATTAACTTTTGAACAATGATTCTTTGCTTTTTTCACACATTGCTAGCCTCTAGCTTAGATCGCTTTATCTAGGTTCCAGGCTGCACTAATCAACGCCAGATTTCTAAAAGCTTGGGGAAAATTTCCTAACGCCTCGTCACTGGAAATTGTTTGCTCAGCATAAAGCCCCAGATGGTTGGCATAGCCCAGCATCTTTTCAAATACGGGTCGGGCTTCATCGCGGCGGGTCTTATCCTTAGACAGATTAAAGCGATGCGAGGAAAGTACTACTTCGATTTCCGTTTTGATTTGGGTGGGGTTCGGTGTGCGCCAAAGTATTTTTCACTGCGGTAGCGCAGCCACACCCGCAACTGTTGTGGAATCTGGTCTTTTTGTTCTTTTGTAAGTGTGTTGTACAGGGATAAAGCACGTTCTCGCTCTCCCCTACAGGCAGGGTTATTATGAGCATCCCAGTAGCTACGGGCAACGCGAATCCGCCGACAGACTTCTTTGATGAGTGCTTCTCCTGTAAGAGGATTTTCTTGCTTTGCCATACTTCAATCAGAATGCGCTCTCCTAAATCCTAACCCGTAGCATGAAGGCATTTGCCCTTTCTGCGGTCTATTGTTTGAACATAAGGGTTGTGCAAACAGGGACAGTCATGTTGTACCGCACTATTGATGAAAATCGAATAAGTATTACTCAACCTACCCATGCCTGGGTTTCTGGACAACTGGCTCACGTCTGGGGCAATGAAATGTTTGGTTCGGTTGCTCCTTATGAAGCAGTTTGCTTGGGGGCCCAACAGCATGACATTGGTTGGATACCGTGGGAATCGGCTCCGAGCTTCAATCATGACACGGGCTACCCTCATAGTTTTACGGAAGTTGCACCGGAAGTGCATACAAAATTATGGGCGGGGGCAAAACAACTGGCAATGCCGATGGGACGATATGCGGCACTGCTGGTTTCGCTGCATGGAACAGGATTATATGAACGCTTTACCCACTGGAAAAAATCACCAGAAGCGACGCGGGTTGTGGAAGCATTTTTGCAACAGGAGAAGGAATTTCAACAGGATTTAATCGCCTCTTTAGGGAAAGATCCGGCTTATCAGCCGTATGTTACGCCCGAAGTAATTTCTCGGAATCGAAGGCTTGTAGCCACCTTTGATGCGTTGTCTCTGTTCATTTGCATGGGCGTAACTGCACCAAAGCAGCTTGAGCAAGCGCCATCGGCAACGGGAGAAACTACTTTAACGTTGACACCTATTAATGATGACCCAACTCAGTTATGGGTTGAGCCGTGGTGTTTCCAGTCGGATCAGGTGGAAGTGGTATTTGAAGGACGGATTCTCAAGGAGAAAACAAACGATGAGGAGATGATGCGCGAGCAACTGGCGATCGCTCCTTGGGTAACACTCACTGCAACCCTTCGCCCCAGATAGAGGCAGGAATGGATGGGGCTTTGTATGATGACAGGCTGAATCTGCCCCATGCAGAGGCAACAAGCTTCACAGCTATTTAAAGTCTTGAGGGAATTGAATTAAGATATTGTTACAATTTGGTAATTTCAAGCTGACTATTTCCGGGTTGTGGTACTCCTACAATTTATGTCTAGACTTGCTTCTGACCGTCTTCGGCAAAATGCTGAAATAATTATGCAAATGTGGGAGAAGCGGGCGCGTGATGAAGTTTATGCCTCAATGCATCAGAACTCTCTCGTCTTACAAGATTCGCTACCTAAGTACTTAAAGCAACTGGTAAATGAACTCTCAACCAGCATTGAAAGAACACCTGCCCGCATCGCGAGCGACGAGATAGAAAGCACTCGGATTGGCAAGCTGCATGGGCATGAACGGGCGGGCTATGCTGACTACTCCATGAGCCAACTGATTTTTGAGTACCACATCCTGCGTCAGGTGATCTTTCAGGTTTTAGAGGAAGAAGCACCTTTAGGAGTGCGAGAACGCGACATCATTATCGGCTCTATTGAGCAAGCAGTTAATGACGCGGCTACTCAGTTCTCACAGACGCTGCAAGATATTCAAGAGCTATTTATGGTAACGCTGACTCATGATCTCAGAGGGCCTATTAATGTTGTGAAAATGGGAACTCAGCTAACTCTGCGTCGGCTTGAACGAGGAGATACCCATGTTGATGTAGCGGCGAGAATGCTCGGTGCGATCAATCGGCTGGATTCGATGATTCAAAATCTGCTTGATGCAAGTCGGCTGCGGGCAGGGCAAAGTTTAAAGCTGGAATTTGAAGAATGCGATTTAGAGAAGCTAGTTTTTGAGGTAGTGGAGGATTTGAACTTCGCTTATGGAGAGCGGTTTGTTGTTGTCTCTGATTCTGATATCAAGACTTATTGCAGCCGTAAAGAAATACGGCGGGTGATTGAAAATTTAGCTATTAACGCTGTGAAATATGGTGAGCCTAATACGCCAATTACTCTGACGCTCCAGCCAACTGAAACGCAGGTCAGCCTAACTATTCATAATGAAGGTAATCCGATTGCTATAGACGCTCAGTCAATTCTCTTTCAACAATTTCGGCGCACTACCTCTGCTGAAGATCAAACGGGATGGGGATTAGGATTATTTTTGGTAAAGAGTATTACTGAGGCGCATCAAGGGACGATTGAGGTTGAAAGTGCGGAAGGTAAGGGGACAAGCTTTATCGTTAAGTTGCCTAAACTTTCCCTTTAGGTAAGTAAGTTACTGAGCCGCTCTTGCATTTCAGGTGTGGTGTCCTGGGTTTGGCTGGCTCGTTAAAGTCTACAATGATTCCGTAGTCAATTCTAAGCAGTGGATTGGAACAGATGCTGGACGCGCCCCACCGGGAACTAGAAAGTAATTGAATTGACGATCGCGCAGCGTAACCTAGGCATATCGTTCTTGCTCAATTGCTACAAAACTTTGCTCTTTAAATTTGCATCCTGATTATTAAGACGTTGGAGTTTATATGGCAACTTATCTGGTTACGGGTGCTAATCGGGGGATTGGTTACGAATATTGCCGCCAACTGCAAGCGCGGGGAGAGCGAGTGATTGCTGTCTGTCGCAGTGCTTCTGAGGAATTGAAGCAGCTAGGGGTGCGGGTTGAGGACGGGATTGATATTACCTCTGATGCTTCGGTTGCTTCTTTGCGAGATCGCCTGGGTGATACGGCGATTGATGTTCTGATTAACAATGCCGGAATTATCAAGCGCGTCACGCTGGAAGACTTAGATTTTGAGAGCATTCGAGAGCAGTTTGAGGTGAATGCTCTGGGGCCTTTACGAGTGACTCACGCGCTATTGCCACTTCTCAAAGCAGGCTCCAAAATCGCCTTGATGACGAGCCGCATGGGGTCAATTGCAGATAATACTTCTGGCAGTTCCTATGGCTACCGGATGTCTAAAGTGGCGTTGTCGATGGCAGGCAAGTCGCTATCTCTCGATCTCAAACCGCGTGGGATTGCGGTAGCAATTCTCCATCCAGGGTTAGTTCAAACGCGCATGACGAATTTTACATCTGGTGGCATCACGCCGGAAGAGTCTGTGAAAGGTTTGTTGGCTCGGATTGATGAGTTGACGCTGGAAAATACAGGCACTTTTTGGCACGCTAATGGAGAAGTGCTGCCGTGGTAAATCTGTGTACCTGATTTAAGAAGTTTACACTCCCTGAGCTTGTGGAAGGGACGGGGTTTCCACCCACAAATTCTGATGAACGGTGGGGTGGGGGTATGCTCTTAAAGTAATGACAGCGATCGACCGTAGTGAATTACTAATTACCAAAAGCTTGCCAGATCAGAATTTCTTTTGCTCTTGGTATAGCTAACATTTGACCATCTGGGCTAAATAATGCTGTTCTAGCACTATGTACAGCATTACCACCACCAATACCCCAGTTTTTGCCAATTTGGGTATTAAAGATACGTGTACCAGCTACGTCACCGCTAGCCAGATAGGTTTTAGCATCAGGACTGAGTGATAAAAGGCCATCCGTTCTGTCTACCCCAACAGGAACAGTACGCAGAGTTCCACCCGTTTTTACGTCCCAAGTGCGGAGGTGAGCGTCATACATCATGCCATCTTTTGACAGACTGGTTAATGTTTGACCATCTGGGCTAAAGACCATGCTTGCGGAAATTAAGTCATCTTTTAGGGTGTGGAGGAGTTTACCCGTGTTAGGGTTCCAAAGTTGAATCATGCCCTTGTGGTTATAAGGCCCATCGGGATTAAAACCGAGGCTGGCTAACACTTGGCTATCGGGACTAAACCTTAGCTTTCGTAAAGATTCGATATTACTCCTGAGTCCAAAACGCTTTTCTCCGGTTGCCACATCCCATAACTGAATCAGGCGATTTGTGGAACTGAAATTTTTTTGTGCGCTACTGGCAATAAATTGTCCGTTTGGGCTAAATTCCAGGCTGGAAACATGAGAAAAAAGGGATATTTCATCAAAATTACTTTGAGATGGAAACTCTACACTATTGGTGGCAATAGGTTGTTTCCAGATCGCTTCTCCTGTTTTGCTATTCCATAGACCAACCCCTATTGATTTATCAATTTGCGAGTAGACGATGCTGGCAACAAACTTTCCATCAGGACTGATGGCAACATCTCCAAAGTAAGTGGTATCGTCTGCTTTGATAGATGAGAGTAATTCCCCTTTTTTTACATCCCACAACTGAATAGCTTTACCCCGTTCACCATTACAGACGAGTAGAAGTCCATTAGAGCTAAACTTGGCATAGCTTGCTTGAGTGGGCAACGTGTGAACTAGCTTGGGGTTTTCCCACGGTGATTCAGCTTCAGCCACGGCAGCGCTTGGTGCTTGAGCGAAGAAGTCAGTAGATTGTGCTACAGATGTTCCTGCAAGTGTAGCGATCGCCAGGACTGTCACTGTTAAGGCAGTTGTTTTCTTCATACTCAAGCCAAAAGTGGTAGTGATTAACTACTAACTAATGACTCTTAATGAATGATTTTGTTTCTGCTCGCTTTGCAACGGTGATAAATACTAAGAGAAGAGTTGAGTAAGAAGTTCCTCACGAGTTACATCAAAGTGATTTTAAATATCGCGCAAAATTGCGCGAAGAGTGCCAATTCTAGTAGGGCTATGGTTGGGAATAGTAATATGGTGTTCTCCATTCTCTTGAGTGGTTAATCGAATATGACTTCCGGTTTCGCGATCACCGTGTATCCTAACTTTTTCAGAGCCTGTGTCAACACTTCACCAGACAGCTCTCTGGGCAGCTTCATGAAGCAATGACCTCATCATGTACGATATGTAAACAAATCAGTTTCGGGCGGGTTGCTTCATCAGGATAATGACAATGAACAGCATCTCTAACCAGTTCACGTAGTTCTTGAATGTTGTAAGCTTGTGTAAAAATTGATTCGCCGATCGCCCTAGCTACATAGCCGCCTTCAAGATCATCTTCAACAAAAAAAATAATTTCTGTCATGTTACTTTATCATTCGGATATTGGGTCATGAAGTTATACTAAATCGGAAAGCTGGGAATCAATTGAGTAATTTATACCATTAGTTACATGGTTTATTTGAGGGAAATCATAACTTTTTGATAATGCAACACCTCATCAAACGATAAAGTGCGTTTAGCTTTGTTATTGAGTCAGTTTTTCTGAGAGGTTGTCTGGCATTTAAATCGTGATAGTTGCCACAGCGAGAGCCACGCAATAACTACACTATTCGCTATTCTATGCTGGGTTGAGAGCTTCTCCCAGAGTGTAAGCCGCTGACTTAGTGGAGGGTTTATTAAGGCGATCGCACTAGGGCTTCGGCTAAGCAAGATATACAATCTTTGCTTATGAGTACCGCCACCCACAACATTGTTGCCAAGCTCTGGAATCTCTATAACGTCCTCAAGGACGACGGGGTCACTTAGCATCAGTACGTACTCGAACTCACGTATCTACTGTTTCTGAAGATGGCGAAGGAAACTCGCACTGAGAAACAGCTTCCAGAGGATTATCGCTGGGACAATCTAGAAAGGCAAGCTGAGTCTAATCGGCTAAGATTCTATAAGGATCTGTTGAGATATTTAGGAAGCCACGGCTCCACGCTGGTTAAAGAAATTGGGTGTCAAGACACGGAGTTGCGGGGAATTTTGCAAGAATTGGGTGAGGAAATTAGTTTGTAGGTACGGAGTGAGAACTATGCACAGCATCACACTAAAATCCCATATCGGTAGCGATGGCCTTTTGAAGGTTCATTTACCTGGCATGAGAGATACGGATATCGAGGTTGTCATTGTCTATCAAACTAGCCTGTCCAAAAGTGTTGAAGCAGCATCTCTTTCACAGTTTTACGGATGCATCCAAAATGACTCATTTTTTAGACATCCTCAAGACGAACAACCTGAACGCGAAAGCTTGGAATGAAATATCTTCTTGATACAAATGTCTGCATCATTTATCTAAAAGGCAAAAATTTAACTTAAAGCAGAGGCTTGAGACGGTTCCTATTCAAGAGATAGCTGTATGTTCGATTGTCAAGGCATAACTCTGCTTTGGAGCAATGAAAAGTGCCAATCCAGAACGCAACTTTAGCTTGCATAGAATTGCTCACAGGAAACAGATCCCGGAATTCTAGCAAAATGCTTTACTCTGGCAGTTTCGTGCAATGGTCGCCGATAATACCTCTGGCAGTTCCTATGGTGATTGGATGTTGAAGGTTGCGTTGTCGATGGCAGGCAAGTCGCTTCCTAGAGCCAATTGATATAATATGGTGAGTGGAAAACAATGGTGGTTTTCCTGTCATAGCTAGCGACAAGATTAGCAATCGTACTGTGTTAACAACTTAATTTACCTCTAGGCAATCAGCTTTTCAACCAACATGCAAATTGGGATAACTTTAAAGAATTACAGGTGTTTTGCCGACTCCAAGCCCGCCAGAATTACCCTTCGTAAGGGTTTTACTGCACTTATAGGAATAAACAATTCTGGAAAAACTGCTTTACTCAAATTCTTTTATGAGTTCCGCTCCCTTTTAGCGTCTATTTGTGAGAAAGATACCTGGTCGAAATTCTTGGCTGGGGTGGAGCAGAATTTTAATTTTCCCAAAGAGCTTTTAGACAGTCAAGAGATTTTTTGTAATACCAATAATCGTCCATTAGTAATAGAACTCGAATTCTTGCGTGAAGATGAATCAGAGTTTGACTCAATACTGATTCCTAAAAAATTGATTATTACAGTTCACAGAAATACAAAATATACTGGTCAGATTTTTGCAAATGCTGGGATTTTAATGCCCGAAACTTACTCATTTAATGGCAATGATGTTGTGCCTGTCGAAAGTGCTGGAATTGTAGCAACAATATCATCAGAATTTTTAAATTCACTTAAGTTTTTGAGTAAAACTTTGTATATCGGTCCATTTAGAAATGTAATAAATCTTTTTCCAACCGAAAATATAAATGAACTGAGGATTATACAAGGCAACCATACTAGCTATTTTGATATCAATGTTGGATTATCTCTCATTCAACAGTGGCGTAAATCTAAAACAGGGAATGATAAGGAATTAATAAAGAGAGCATATGCATTACAAAAGGATATAGGACGTATCTTTAGTTTTGATACTATAGATATTAATTCATCAGTCAACGATCAAACAATTCAATTCATTATCAATGAGGAGGTCTATAGCCTTTCCGAAATTGGCTCTGGGCTTTCTCAATTTTTCTTAATTCTTGCAAACGTGGCTGTAAATCAACCATCTTATATTCTTATTGATGAACCTGAACTTAACCTTCATCCTTCATTGCAACTTGATTTCTTAACTATACTTGGAAACTATGCTGAGCATGGAATCCTCTTCAGTACACATAGTATGGGGCTAGCAAGAGCAAGCGCTGAACAAATTTATGTAGTTCACAAAGGTAAAAAAGATGAAGGTAGTGAGATAAACGAGTTTGATAAAACAAAGAGTTCAAAGTATTTGTCGGAATTTCTTGGAGAGCTAAGTTTTTCTGCTTATAGGGAGTTTGGCTTCAATAAAATCTTGCTTGTTGAGGGTCCAACGGAAGTCAAAGCTATCCAGCAGTTTCTCCGCAAGTATGGAAAAGAACACGAAATTCTTCTCCTACCTTTGGGTGGTAGCAGTCTTATAAATGGATCGTTTAGAGATGAGTTACAAGAAATAAAACGTATTTCTGACAATATATACGCACTAATTGACAGTGAGATAGAAGCACCTGATAAAAAATTAGCCCTTGACAGACAAGAATTTGTTGATATGTGCAAAGAGATTGGTATTATATGCCATGTTCTTGAATATCGTGCTATTGATAATTATTTTCCAGATCATGCTGTAAAAGCGATTAAAGGAGATAATTTTTCTGCACTTAAGCCTTATGAAAGCCTTAAGACTAAGTCCCAATATGGGTGGAGCAAAGCAGATAATTGGCGAATGGCAAAAGAAATGACTCTTGAGGAATTATCAAAAACAGATCTTGGAGAATTTATTAAGCAATTAATCGGTTAAAGTTACAAAGAAATAGAGTTAGACGATCGCTCCCTTACTTCAGAGCATTCTCCGGTTTCACAGTCTGATCGCCATTTCTCAGTTGGAATGTTAATTGGCTGCGTTGCTTGATTGTGGATAGCTCCCTCCTAGCCCCCTTTAATAAGGGGGGAACTAAGAATCTTTAAAGTCCCCGTTTTTAAGGGGTATTTACGGATATCATCAGGCGTTTACGCTTATGCAAGAAACAGCCTCTCAGGTAGTCGATGGAAGCTCAAATAACTCCGGTTGTTCTTCGATCAGCGCCATAGGCTGTTTAATCTGCCAAGTCTTATCCTGGGAGAGTTCCAGCAAAGACTGATGGTAATTTGCCAACGTAGCGCGATGCCCCACACTCAAAAAAGTAGTTTCTTTCGCCTGCAAATGTTGATATAACCGTTCCTCGTTACCCAAATCTAACGCGCTGGTCGCTTCATCTAAGATGGCGTACTTGGGTTTATTCAGCAGCAACCGGGCGAAGGTTAACCGTTGTTGTTCGCCCAAAGAGAGGACATCTGTCCAATCCTGCTGAGCATCAAAGCCGCCAAACCGTTCATCCAGATCTGCTAAGTTTACCTGTTCCAGAACTTGCTTTAAGTGTTCGTCTTCAACCTCAAGGTGCGTGTTGGGGTAGAGCATTTGATCCCGGAGAGTACCCAGCACCATGTAAGGACGCTGCGGCAGAAATAAAATGTGCTCAGATTCAGGACGAACGATCGCACCCGTACCAGAATCCCACAATCCCGCGATCGCCCTCAGCAGCGAACTCTTCCCGCAACCACTCGGTCCCATCACCAAAAGTCCCTGTCCAGCAGGTAACTCTATCGACAAATCTTCCACCAACGTCCGCTGATAGTTGGGAGTTTGTAGGCTGAGGTGTTCCACTGCCAACCGATCTGCCTCAATTGTCTGAATCCTTGGCTTTTGCTCCTCGGATGCCCGATCTGCCTGTGTCTGTTCTAAAAACTGGGCAAAAGTATAGAGACGATTAATTCCAGCACCAAAAGTGGTCAATTGCTGGAAGCGGGCAACCACAACATTGAGCGAGAAAAAGACGCGAATAAAAGCTCCCTGTGCCTCAGAAACCTTACCCACCTCCATTTCTCCGGCAAAAATCGCGGGGGCGACAACCAGGGCAGGCAGGATAAAGGGGATGAACTCATAAGTGTTCGTGAGAATATTTAAGTTCAACTCCCAAACCAGCATTCGTTTAACATTCTCAAACACAGAAAGAAACCGCTGCTTGACCTGATTCGACTCCCGATCCTCTCCCCGGTAAAAAGCGATCGCTTCTGCATTCTCCCGAATTCGCACCAAGCTAAAACGTAAGTTGGCTTCCTTCTTCAGTTGTTCAAAGTTCAGCCGCACAAGCGGCTTACCAAACACAACCGTTGTAACCAATGTTCCAATCAGGGCATACAGCACCAAAAACAACACCAATGGTTTAGAAATGCCCCAAAGTACGCTGCTGAAAGCAACCAGCGATAGCACCGACTCTACCAGTACCAGCAAAAAAGTCAGGGATTCCTGGGTAAAACTGCGAACATCCTCTGCAATCCGCTGATCCGGGTTATCAATCTCCGTTCCTGTGATATGCAGGTCGTAATAGGCGCGATCGCGAAAGTAATTATCCACAAACCGATGGGTGAGCCAGCGCCGCCATTGCAGACTGAGGCGATCGCGCAGATAGGTATAACCTGCGAGCAATGGTGCATAAATCACCAGCACACCAATGAAAATGATCACAGTTTGCCAAAAGCGCGGCTCATCCTGGGCTGAAAGGGCTGAAATCAGCACCCCTCGCTTGTTGTTGAGCACCACACTCAACCCCGTATACGCCAGCAAAAACAGCACCACCCCCAGCAGTAACCCTCTGGCTTGCCATTTTTCATCCCCTGACCAGTAGGACTTGGCGATCGCCCAAAATTGCCGAAACACGTCAATATTCAATCGATCCATCGGCTAGCTTTCCTCAGAATTAGTGTGCCAGAGATTTAAATAGATAAAGGCGAACAGGCTGTCCCCTACCAATTAACCAGAGCGATCTGTTGGGTTTACAGATTATTTATCTCGATTTCCCTTCAAGATACTGTAGAGTCATTAGACAGCAGTTCTACTCTCTCCTTAGATACAGTCAGAGAAGCTCCGGTGGCACACCTGATTTTGTAGAGGGTGCGACAGAGCATTTCAAGTCCTGGCTGTCTTTACTCCAGGGCGGCCGCATCTAAATTACTCTTGATCAAAACCAAAGTTGAACATCAACGATAAAATCAGCATTTACTGCTTAATTTACTTTTCGAGACTCAAAGCGATGCCTACGGCAAGCGGCAAAGCGTCTACGCTGAATATTTTCGCAATAAGAGAAAATTAATGATAAAAGTACAAGCTCTATTGATAATTGAATAGTCTTATTGACATGATGCGGCCGCCCTGGGGAGCGATGTCTACGATGGGCTACGCCTACGCACTTGGTCTGATATCCGCGATATCTCTGCATACCGCAAAACGAGTCAGATAACTGCCTAGATACCAGCATTCTCAGAAGTCTTTGTTCAAGCTACTGGTTGGCGACGTAATACACAGGGTCAGGTTGAATTAATTGCATAGAAAGCTCCCGTTCAGGTGCAACAAACATTCTTCTGTGCTGCTCTTCCCAAGAGTTAGTTTTTTAGCTCGCTACATTCAGCAATAAAATCAACAAAGGTTCGCACTTTCGATGAAAGATATTTGCGGCTAGTATACACAGCATAAAGCATATTAGCTGGCAAGCGATAATCCAGCATCACCCTCTCTAGATGTCCGGCAGCAATATCGTCTTCAATCAGCCAAGTTGGTAAGAATGCCAGACCCATTCCGTCCATTACCGCGTTATGCATCAGATTTTCATTGTTAGTCCGCAGCACCGACGATTCAATCTTAATGCTTTCTTTTCCCGTTAGTCCTTCAAAGGGCAGTTCACCCTCTGAAAGTGACAAATACGAATAAGTAATCATAGCGTGCTGCGATAAATCTTTCGGTTTTAAAGGGTATCCAGCTTTGCGAAGGTATGACGGAGAGCCTACCAGGTAAAACGGAATAGATGCAATTGGATGTGCAATCAGGTTACTAGGAGGAGATTGAGTCACTCTCAATACCAAATCAAACCCTTCCTCTACTACGTTAACCATTCGCCCACTTAAGTCAATGTCTAAGGAGACTGCGGCAAACTGTGCCTGATACTTAGCAAGTATCTTTGTAAATATGCGATTGGCAAACCATACTGGGGCACTAATTTTTAGCACCCCACTAGGTACAATTGTTGCTCGACTGACCGTTGCTTCTACTTCATCCAGGCTATCCAACATCTCGCAACATTGTTCAAAATAAACTTTCCCGATTTCCGTCAAACTTAAATGTCGGCTGGTGCGATTTAGCAAGCGACCACCCAAGTGCTGCTCTAGGTGCATAACGTGTTTGCTAGCCATTGCCGGAGATATTTCCATGCGAGCGGCGGCAGCAACAAAGCTTTTCAGTTCTACAACTCTGCGAAACACCCGCATACTCACTAAGGTATCCATTTTGCCCCAGTAACATCAACTAATAGGAAATGATGCATCAACATTTTATTTATTGATTAACTAATAGTATATGAATATAGTGAGTTATATAGACCTCGTAGCCGAAACCATCAAACAGAATTTCGATATGATAATGCCTGAATTTCCGACCTACTTTGTTTCTCACGGTGGCGGCCCCTGGCCATACATGAAAGACCAATTTGGTCAAATGTTCGATCGGCTCGAAACTTCGTTACAGGATATACCTCGCCAATTAGGAGCGACACCCAAGGCAGTGTTAATGATCTCGGGGCATTGGGAAGAAGAAGACTTCACTGTTTCGGCGAGTCCAAATCCTCCGATGATTTACGATTATTCAGGCTTTCCCGCGCATACATACCAAGTTAAGTACAGTGCCCCAGGTTCACCGGAATTGGCAATTTGCGTCCAATCGCTGATTCAGGGTGCTGGATATTCAGTCTATCTTGACCCGAAACGCGGCTTTGACCACGGTACTTTTACGGTGATGTACCCCATGTATCCGCAAGCACAGATTCCTGTCGTTCAGCTTTCGCTCAAGCGAGGCTATGACCCAAAACTTCATGTGGAAGTAGGACAAGCATTGGCTCCATTGCGAAAGGAAGGTGTACTAATTATTGGTAGCGGATTGAGCTATCACAATCTCAGGAGTTTTGGGTCAAAAGGTGCAGAAGCATCACAGCAATTTGATGATTGGCTTCAGCAGACGCTGGTGCAATCTGAGCCAACACAGCGAGTTGATAAACTTATCCATTGGGCTAAAGCTCCTGCTGCACGATTAGCTCACCCACAGGAAGACCATTTACTACCGTTGATGGTCGCTGTTGGCGCAGCCCAAAGCGAACCAGGCGTCTGTGTTTATCATGATGAAAACCTCCCTGGCGGTATTGTTTCGTCTAGTTTCCGATTTGGCAATGCCGCAGCATAGTTTTTTCTTGTTTTCTATCTATTTGATCACAATTTGAGGTTGACCCATGGCAAATATTACTAAACAAACCAAAATCGGCTTAAAGGCAAGTATCTATTTTTGTTTGTTTTTATTGGTTGTTAGCCTGTTTTTCATGCGGAGTAACTGGTCTACTGCTGGGGCTTGGATGGGTAGATTAAGTATTTATGTTTTTTGGTTAATTGCTATAGCTGGAATTTTGAAAAGATTTAGAGTCAAAGGATTCTTGTATAGAGTGCAGCAAGTTTTGATGGCTAATCGTCGCCAGCTTGGAATTTTGATGTTTATGCTTGGTTTGACTCATTTTTTTTGGTCTAAAGTCTTTGATAACATTCTTAACGGGTCTCCTCAGAGTATTCCCACTTATCAACCTTTGGGTTTATTAGCTTTATTTTTGTGTTTGCCTTTGGCTATAACTTCAAATAGATTTTCGGTTAAAAAGCTAGGAAAATTTTGGCAAACTCTGCATTATTTGGTTTATCCAGTAATGTTTATATTGGCTTTTCATACCAGCTTACAAGGTAAAGATTTTCAAATTCTGGGGATTTATTTTAGTCTGGGAAATACTGTTTTTTATGGACTTCCCAGTTTAACTATTCTAATTTTGCAGATAGTTTCTCACTTTTATGACAAAAAGATGAAAACCAGAGCAGTTTAAAAAGGTGCAGCCTGATAGTTTGTCTTCATCACCGTTATGCCAATCATTACGAAAATAGTAAATTTCTGCAAACCTACCAGCAATTATGCAACGCCAAATGTTTGATGTCACTTTCGTAAAAAAATCGTAGACAGACTATGGAAAAAGGTAATCGTCAACTAAAACGGATTCTGAGTCGAAGACAGATACTTGTTTTATTTAGGGCAGTTGGAACTGCAACGCTTGTTGGATGTATACCTAGAAAATCCAACACCGCGCAGCCACAGTCGAGTGTACCTGTCCAAGCATCATCTACAGCTTCTCCAACCTTGCCCACGTGTATCGTGACTCCGGAGCAGATTGAAGGTCCGTATTTTGTAGATGAGAAGCTTAACCGCTCTGATATCCGATCCGATCCCTCAGATAATTCGGTGACAGAGGGGATGCCACTTCAACTGACGCTGCGTGTGTCTCAGGTTAGCAGTGGTGGCTGCACACCAGTTAAAGATGCGATCGTGGATCTTTGGAATTGTGACGCGCTGGGTGTCTATTCGGATGTGAAAGATCCCAGTTTCACTACCATTGGGAAAAAGTTTTTACGTGGGTATCAAGTGACGGATGCTGATGGAACTGTTCAGTTTACAACTACTTATCCTGGTTGGTATGAAGGTAGATCAGTTCATATGCATGTTAAAGTTCGCACAAATGCCAGATCAGGCAAGAGTTATGAGTTTACGACACAGTTGTACTTTGATGACTCAATCACGGATCTGGTACACGCACAGGCACCATATGCCAGCAAGGGACAGGGTAGGTTGAAGAATGCTGGAGACATGTTCTTTAACGCCGGTGGAGAGAAAACGTTGCTCACACTCACCAAAACAAACCAAGCTTACGCAGCAACGCTCAGTATTGGGCTTCAGCCAGTTTGATAGTATAGTTATCAAACAGAATTCAGGAGTCAGGAGCCAGAATTCAGAATTAATTCTGTGCGAGCTGTTTTGGAAAGACCTAACATAAAAACTCCGTGTTTGATGTATTGCAGCTAGAGAGGGAGCTAGAGGTAAGGCTACTACTTTATGCTGGAATCAGTACCAATAAAGCAAAACCGGGCAACAATTTCCGTGCAATTAGGTGCAAGCTCTGAGTCAATACATTAATCAACAATTGTTACTTTGGTACCTAACTTCACCCAACCCTTTTCAATTAACTGCTGCAATGTGTTTGAGTCGAGATGGATGCAGCCACCTGAGTTAGCTTGACCAATATTCTCCGGATTGTCTGTACCATGAAGTGCGATTGAGAACCAGTAGGGTGTTCCCTGAAATGTACTCATCTTGGGACCCGTGATGCTTGTCGTGGAAGTAAGTCCGATATAGCCATTTCCATAGGCTCTGTCTGGGCTACCGTTCCCATCAAAGTCAAGATAACTCATATTTTTGAATAGCTGAGCTAATCCTTGCTTAGGGTTAACTAAGTTGCGATACTGGCTAACTTTGGCAAAACGCTTCACGTTATCTTGGGCAATCTGGTTGTACTCAGAATTTTTGTAGAGAATCAAGTCTACGCTCATCTCCCCTGTGGGAGTAACAAAGTCATTCATGTTTTGTTTATCTTTGAGTCCGCCCTTGCCAATGCCAATAGTTCCCTTATAAATCGGAACGCTTTGGTTATTGAGTACCTCTAAGCGCTTGTCTACTCGATGAATGACTAGCGAGTAGCGTTCTTCTTGAATGCTGTTGAGTTTATGAACATTATTTACGGATGCTGGCGAGGATTGTGCCTTGGCTTCAGCTACGTTTTTTGGAGTTAGAACGGCAGAATCCGATGATGTACAAGCGCATAGAGCTATTGGTAGTAGCGCAACTAAGAGCCAGTTTGAGATAAGACGAGATGTTGTGAACACAACTAACCTAACTGGGGCTTGCTCAACTAATTCTCATCATATAAGGGAGAGCCTGTAAATTGTTCTACTGAGGACACGATAATTAGTGATAGAGGATGCTGCGTTGTTGGCTCGATTGGTTCAATACATTGGCGTATCTGCAACTTTGCTTGGTTACAAGCTGTCAGCCACGAACTGAGCGTCCGAAAATACCAAGGCATTGGCTCCCACTCCTCCTCGCCAAAGCTCGTGAAACGCTCGGTTCGCCAGCCCTCCTTGTATGCAGCGTCACCACACGCACTCCACGGGTGAACTGTCTGCACAACTAAGTGTCCATTAGGCACTAGAACTGTACCAAGCACAGCCAGCAACGGTACAATATTTTCCCCTAACAGTGAGAAGTTACAGACAACGAGATCGTATAATCCATCAAGTTGATTTGGGTCGTTGACGATCTGATCATACGTGAGGGTGCAAAACCTACCACCACCTGCTGCCTGAGCTTGTTGAACTAAAGCAGGACTCCCATCTACCCCAAAGGCTTCGATACCGCGTTCGTTTAATGCGCGTACAAGCCAACCTTCACCACATCCAACATCTAGCACGCGGCGAGGTTGCAGCGCCACCAAAACCTCCACAATGGCAGCATCAGTCACAACGCGGCGACTGGATATTAGTTGCTCCCGAACTGCTTTTGTCCAAGCACGAGCATTCGTATCCCAGCTTAAACGCAAGCGGTATTCCAAATCCGATTGGGACATAAAAGCCTCCCCAGAATCTTTTCCATCCTCAACCTAAAGTAGAGGCGTAATCATCTTAATCCCCACAGGACATTGCTGTGGTTTACGATCCTCCCATACTAAACAACCTGTTTCATCAAGTTTTGAGCAATCAAATTCCTGTTGTCGAGGAATTAGTTGCAGTACAAAGTTAATATATCCAGGCGTAGTGACATCTTGCGAATATTGCTCGTAATCGAGTAAGCCCAGTTCATAGGCAATCCAACTTGGAGGCACTTCTCCAGGTCGAGTTCGCTCAAAATAGGTAGCGAGAGATTCTGCAACAGGACTAATGCCCAGGTAAGTTTTTCCCTGAGCTGGACCAATAATTTTGAGCCAGCTACCAGAAAGGTCATGAGGTGGGTAGCTGTAAATAAAAGCCTGATAATCTCCCGCAGGAACTTCAACTTGGCAGATATCATATTGACCTGCATATTGGGCTACTGGTAAATCTGATTCTGGAAGCTCGATATCGAAACCCCCGCAGAGAATCAACCGACCATAGGGAATGCAGAGCTTGCCACCTATTCGTGCTGTCCATTGAGCTTCTTCCTGTGCGTTGAGTTCCCCAACGACAACTCTTAAGGAAAATCCATCGTCCTGATAGGTTCCGACAGGCAAAATTAGCCCCTCATCAACTATTTGCATGACCTGTTGTTGGCTGCCCTCAAGGAGCAAGTTCATACAATCGTAGTAAGAGGTTACTCCCCCGGAATTTTGGGAAAATAAGGCAAAGGCAGCACCATCGTTAGAAAGATAAAATTCTAATCGGTTTTGAGAAATTAGGCTCTCTGAATTATTTTGTGACACCATTAAACACCGTCGCCTGCATTAGGTGTTTGCCCCTGCACAATAGCTGTCAGTTCTCGGCAACTTCGGTTAGCTTCTACCCAAAAAGCACACAAGGAGACAAATATCATGACTATGGGCATCCCTAAAAATATTACAGCCATCTCACTAGGCATGGCACCTGCTAATGCCATTGGGACAGTCGCACTGTACCAGAAAAAGAACCAGAATCCCAAAAAGGCGAGAACTATCGGGTGCAAGCTCATCTGAACCTGAACAGCGGTTCCATTTTGTTGTGTCTCAAAGCGTCCTCGGATGACGGGTAAAAATGAGTTGCGATAATGAATAATACGGCTGATTTGAAAACTATCTTCTGAAATGGTTCCTTGATAGGGTGCATGAACTCTAGAGAATCTGAAAACTTGAGGAGCTTCAACTTTTTCATTCATCCGTTGCAGAACCACAGGAAGGGTGTCAGGGGTAAAAATGGTAAAAGTATGGTAAGGAAAAATTTTCATAGGTACTGATTGGCTGCTGCCTACGAGCCAATCTATCTTAGGAAAGCACAGCGTTAAGCAATTTGGACTTTATTTAGCTTCACCTTTGAAGTTAGTTTTTCCGCAAAATATGGTCAACTAATGCTAATTAGAGCCACTTACAGTAAATTGCAAGTTGGTGAAGTACAGAAATAGCCCACCCGCGCTACCTTGCCCCCTCCCCTTAATACTTGTCATTACCCACATTTTTTCAGTAGTCAAACTAATGCTTTCCTTGGCAGCCAGCCTGGGGTTTAAACCCCAGGCTGATAGCGCGCATTCCGTTAAAACGGACTATAGATGTTTTAAATAAGTCGGTTAAAACCGACTTAAGCTATTAGCCCGGAACTTAAGTTCCGGGCGGGATAACTCTTAATAATAAATATTTAGCTAATAGGAATACAAGCGTAGGGAGAACAAAGCATAGGAAATTGCAGCGTCGTCACTTTCAGAGAATTAAGACTGAGGCGACGAAGGGCATGGTTATTAGTATCTGCAATATAAAGATAGTTATAGGCGTAGGTTAAACCAGACGGTTCTGAGAAATAGGCATCGGTGCCAATTCCGTCTTTGTATCCCACTTGAGAGTTTCCGCAGATGGTCTGACACTCTCTACTAGCTGGGTGAACTCGCTTGATTTTGTGATTGTAGGTATCTGCTATCCAAACATAGCCTTCAGCATAAACTACTCCGGAACTGTGTTGCAATCTGGCATCGCCGCCAATACCATCAACATCACCAAACCCAAACAGTTGACCGCTGCCACAAACGGTACGAGCTAAAGGAACGTCTCCCAGCTTAATAGCACGAATTGAACTAGTTTCGCTATCTGCCGCAAACACTTCGTCTCCATTCGTTGTTATGCCGCTAGGTTGAGCAAATGCTGCAACTTCTAAGGAACCATCAACACAAAATTCTGCTCCTGTACCTATAAATGTTTGCACGGTTCCATTCGTTAAATCCATCATCCAAATTTGATGTGAGCCAGCCATAGCAATATAGAGTTTATCTCCAAGCTTTACCAAGTCCCAAGGAGAATTGAGAGCCGTCATCTCAGCCTTGCCACCGTGAGGGAAAAGTAATTGACTTTGAGTTCCGGTTCCAGCTAGCGTACTAACCTGTTGAGAACGCAAATCTATAAGTCTCAGCAAGTGATTTCCGGTATCTGCTACATATAGTGCCATTCGCTCCTGGTCGAACGCCATTCCTTGCGGTGCAAAAAACTGAGCCGTTTTCCAGTCTCCATCTTTCCATCCAGATTCTCCGGTTCCAATCACAGCTTTTGTTGTGCCATCCAAGGATGTAATGACAATGCGGTGGTGTCCGGTATCGGCAATAAATAAAAAGTCAGTTTGTTCTGATGCCAATACTTTTCCAGGAAATAACAGAGGGGAGGTAAGTAAGGTTTGCTTTGGCTCTAAGCTCAATCGTAAAACTTCCAAATCAAGAGTTTCTTTCCCTTGATGTTCCCGAATCAACTGCTGTATCAGGTCATCTAAAACTTTTCGCTGACCTTCACCAGAAATAGTTGCCACTACATACCCTTGGGGGTCGATGACGACAAAGGTGGGCCATGCGCGCACTGTATACTGATCCCAAAGTTGGCGATCGCTATCTACTACAACCGGATGCTTGATTTCGTAACGCCAAAGTGATTGCTCAATGCTATCTCGATGTTGTTCATGGTCAAACTTCGCCGTGTGAACACCAATAACGACGAGGTAATTTTTGTATTTCTGTTCAAGATAGTTGAGGTCAGGAATAACGTGCAGGCAGTTAATACAGCCTTTCGTCCAAAAATCTAAGATGATAATTCGCCCTCGCAGAGCCTTAATCGATAGAGGACTCTCACAATTGAGCCAGGGAAGATTTTTAGGGAGTTCTGGCGCTCTAACACGAACCATTGTTATTTATTGGGGCAACAGAAATTTTAATTAACTTCCAGCAACAGTAGAGACGTTTAGGCGGAACGTCTTTGCTCAAGCTGAACGACCCAAATCGACTTTGGCTGTCAATTCCTGCTTAATGCGGTTGAGAATTGAGGTTTCATCTAGCGATGCGAGAATGCGGCTGACAACAGCTTTGGGACCATCTGGTCCCCAAGATGCCCCATTCGCGAGATAAGTCTTAGTCACCTGTCCGATTGCATAAGAAGAGACACCAACGACCCCCGCCTGAGTCAGCGCCACAGAAATATAAGGAGCTAAAGATGCTCCACCAGTTGCTGGCACTGAAAGACCTAGTAAGCCTTTCAGGGAACTCAAACCCAAGGTAGCTAGGAGTTCACTAGCACCGATGCCGCCCATGCTGAGGGCGATTTTTTGTAACAGGCTCATTGCTCCCTGCTCGGTCATGGGGAGGCCATAGAGCCGCGATAAAGTCAAAATCATGACAATATCGATCGCCGCACCAGCGAGGAGGTCTACCACAGTAACGGGGTTAAGTGCGATCGCAACTGCCTTGGTCATCACCGCCTTCCAAATCAGCTGATTTGCACTTTCATCCCGAATCGTCATTTTCCGCTGCACCAGCTGCTCATTAATCTCCCCGGCATATAGCATCGTGTTCAGGGCAACCAGCGATTTACCTTCCCGGTGCAAAATCTCCAGGATTTTCAGCTTCAATTCCTCCACCTGAGGCTTCCCAAGACTCCGCTGGACTCCCATGCTGCCATCAGGGCGTCGCACAGCTTGGGCTACTAAGGGCGAGGCAGCCACCATGACAATTTCTGCTGGTGAGAGCAACTGCCGCACCCGCTCATCTCTAATTTTGCGGTAAATCGCCTGCCTGTCCGCTTCTGGATATTGGTCTATTTTGTTGAAAACGAGCAACATGGGTTTGCCAACTTCCCGCAGTTGGGAAAGCGCCTCGTATTCCACCTTCGTCATGTCCCCAGCAATGATGAACAAAATCAAATCCACCTGTGTGGCAACCTGATGCGCCAAGGCTTCGCGGGTTTCACCATCTACTTCGTCAATCCCAGGGGTATCAATCAATTCCACCTGAGAATTGCCTGGACCTGGCAGGGCGACTCGCAAAACGTCGTCTAGAGAGCCGCTATTTTGAAACGTCTCTACACGCCAGCTGGCTCCTGTAGGAGCGCGTGTAACACCATGAAGCGGCCCGGTTTCAAATACGTTTTGACCTAGTAGGGCATTCAGCAGCGAAGATTTTCCTCGCCCCACCATGCCAAAAGCGGCAATCTGCACTACAGAGCGTTCTAATTTGTCCAGCATGGTTGCCAGTCCCCCTATTTCTGGCTCCAAACCAGCTCGCTCTTGCTGGCTTAAGTCGAGATTATCTACCAGTTCCCGTAGGGCGTCCTGAGCTTGTTTATAGTTTAGTTCTGCCTGAATTTCTTCAAAACTCAAAATGGCACTGTCTAGTTCCCGATCCAGGTCGCTGGAACTCTGGTTATTAGGGTTAGGATTAAACGCCGAATCAATCAAATCGCACCTCCTCTTCTGGGCTGGGTAGAGAAATGTCTCTTCTTTAGCTGCTTAGCGCACGCATTGCTGATACTGCTTCGATCCTAGCTATTGCAGGTTTAATTTGGCGTTAGGGAAAGTCGAATGAGTTTTGATTTTAGTTTTTAGATTGACCTCGCCCACAGACTAAGCACGTATTGCAAGGTGTTTGCTATCGTGAGTTTTTAGAGCCGCTGAAAATCAGAGCAATTGTGAGTTCTAAGCATCTGCCAGAAACCACCGCCCATGTCCGGATTACCCAACAGTCCTGGCAACAGGGAAGAATTGAAGGGGAAGTTAGTGCGGGTGAATATGTGTGGGAGTTCCAATGGTGTTTCCGACGAGGCCAACTCTCGGTCAAACCTTCTTTGGGACGTGCCTTGATTCAAGAGCCGTTGGGTCGATTTTTAGAGAAGTGGGACTACCAGTTAGAGCCTGGAGGAGACTATGCCTTCACTATTCGGGCAGAACTTTAATTGCAGGCGTTTTCACTTGGATAAGCCACGTCCCTGCCCTCCTACAGTAGCGATCGCGGACTGCTACTCCCTAGATCTTAGTTGCAGATATCGCTCAATGAGAAGGATCGCAACAATGTCATCTACGGGTCGAGGTGGCTGCCGCAATCCCTGTGGAAGCAGGCGTTTGAGACCCTTTGGTGGGTACATTTGCCAGTAGCGATCGCGCGCTTCCAAGCTGCTGTAGCGCTCATCCACTAGGACAATGGGCACCCCTGTTAAGTTGCTTTTTAGTTTCTGTTTCCAGCTCTTTGCTGTGGTTTGATCTCCCATCACCAGTGTGGCAATGGGAAACTTTTGACACAATGCCATGATTGTGGCGATCGCTTCTTCTGCTGGCACAACCTTGTGGTAGTGCAGTTGCTGATCTAGCCCTATGACAGCTAAGCCACACTTATCGCGCCCTGGATCGAAGCCCAAAATCATCTTAATAGCGATTAGTGATTAGCGATTAGCTATTAGCTTAACGGATTTGTAGGTTATTAAACTTACTAATTCTGTATACGCTCTTTATCTAAAGCTAACTGCTAAAAGCTAATTGCTTAGGTGCTAAAAACGACCTGTCCGTCTTTAATAGCTAACAACTTTATTTTTAGTGGCCCAGCAGTGTAAGTATCTTCTGCTGCAACAGCTTTGATATCGATAGACTGGTTGTACTCCTTGATCTGCTCCAAGAAACGAATCAAGGTGATAATACGACCATCACCAATCTGAAGAACCGGATCGCCTAAAATCCCAGAGCTACGAGCGCGTAATTGCGATGCTGCAAGCACTATGTCGAGCCGTTTTCGGATTTCCCCCTCGTTCATAGTTGGCAGATCAGCAGACGTCGTAGCAACAATATCACCAGCCAAAAATACCATTTGATTAGGAGCTGCGTCTGCAAATACTTGTATCTGCTTTTCCCCCACTATGTAGTTACCAGCAGAGAAAATTCTGACCACGTAGTCTCGACCGTCCTCAATTTGGTTGAGTAACTGCTCTACTTGCTCCTGCGTAATTTGCACTACCCGTTCATTGGCATTGTTGCTACCAAGGCGAGTAGCCTCGATAGCGGCTCGATTCGCTTGGGTCAACAACTGATTGATGGCTTGAGGGGCTGCTGAGGGTTCAACAATGCGAAGGACGCCAGAAGCGAGGACTTGACCGCGCAAGAGGGCGACATTGCCTTGACGCAGCACTTGATAGTCTTGTTCTAGCGCTCCCACTTCCCGTTCCAGGAAGGCCAAGCGTTTTTCCCTTGCTTCAAGTTGTTTCTCTAGTGCTTTAAGTTGTTTATCCCGCTGTTGGAGTTGTACCTCGCCTTGTTGGAGTTGCTCTTCAAGTGCTTTAAGTTGTTTATCCTGTTCTTTGAGCCGTACCTCGCCTTTTTGAAGTTGCTCTTCAAGTGCTTTAAGTTGTTTATCCTGTTGTTGGAGTTGTGCCTGCCGTTCTTGAAGCTGTGCCAGTCGTTGTTGAAGTTGTTTCTCCAGTTGAGTCAGACGACTTTCACGCTGAGCAATTCCCTGTTTGAGCTGTTTTTCTAGTTCTTGACGCTGGGCGATCGCCTGGTTGCGTTGAGCAATGGTTAGGTCTCGCTTACTAATTTCTCTATCCCGTTGAGTAATTTGAGTTTTGAGTTGGGTAATTTGAGAATTCAGCTGAGTAATTTGAGAACTCAGTTGAGTCACTTGAGAATTGAGTTGAGTAACTTGCTCCTTAACCTGATTCCTCTGCTGGATTAACTCTTGGCGCTCCCCCTGCAATTGTTTGATTTCGCTGGCCAAAGCAACTTTCTGTTGGGAAACAATTTCCAGTTGGCTTTGGGTGGTCTTGAGTTGCGCCGCAGTAACAGATTGTTTAGCGATCGCCGCTTTCAAAGATTTGTTGATGGAATCGAGTAGCTTCTGAGCGTCGGCTTGCTCGGATTTGGCTTTGACTAACTCGCTTTCGACCTGATTTTTTTGCTCTACAGCTTGGGCGAGATCGTTACGGGTGCTGGATAGTTTTTTCTCAATTTTCTTCAGGTCAAAAAGGCCGGTGCGTAATCGTTTATCTGCCGCTAAGAGAATTCCTAGCGTTAAGGTAGCAATCAAACTTCCGGTGACAATCGTAACTAAGGTGGCAGTTTGGCGGGGGCGCAGATTAAACAAAGTCAGCCGCGCCTTGCCAACTTTTGTCCCAATGCGATCGCCTGACGCTGCAATCACGCCCCCCAACACCAAAATTGCCACAATCAGGATATAACCGCTGGTCATCTAATACTACTGTGCGTCCAGATCCAGCCTATCTCATACCCCTAGGGGTTAACGTGACTTCTGAACACCAGTATCCTACTTGTTGTAATCGGTCTAGGTAAACTGCTGGCTTAAGGCAACCGGGTTGTGGAGGGTAATTTTTTTCTTCTGGATAGAAATCATTTTCTCGTCTCGCAGGTCTCCCAGTAAACGGGTGACGGTGACACGAGTAGAACCAATCGCTTCCGCGATCGCCTGATGGGACAGCTTTAAATCAATAGTGATTCCCTCGTTACTGGGAACGCCAAAATCGCGGCAGAGAATTAACAGAAAACTAACTAATCGAGATCCCATATCCCGGTGAGCCAAGGTTTCAATCATCATCTCTGTTTGCAAGATGCGAGAAGAAAGACCTCGCAGCATCAACCAAGACAGATCGGGATTGTCCTTTAATGCTTGCTCAACCTGGTCAATTGGAGCCGAAAGCAGCTCTGTAGGAGTAAAGGCAACCGCGTGGTAAAACCGATCGGAACGATGACCAGTAATCAGCGACAGCACACCAAAAACGCTGTTTTCTCGCAACAGTGCCACCGTAATTTCTTCCCCAGCCTCATAAACCCTAGACAGCTTCACCGCACCTTTAAGCAAAAAGTAGACCCGTTCAGCCGGATCTCCTGGGAAAAAGATCGTCTTGCCACGATCAAAAGTTTCTACCACTGGGGGAAAAGCCCCGCCACCCATTTGACGGAATACAGCTGCTAGCGGTTTATCTTGCTTCACGACCATATCAATTGTGTTAACTAACGCTTTGGTGACTGTGGGCCAATCAGTTGCCGCTCAAGCTTTAACTTCACCAACTGGCTGTGAAAGATTACTAAGTGTAGTAAAGAATACAGGATAGAAGCAGGACTAAGCTTAGTTGGAGATTGCAGGCTAACTGTGTTGATAATATTTTGACAGTGAGCCTAGATAACTTCAGCAGCCCTTATGCCTGCTCTTTGCTGCCTAAGCCCTAGAATACTTAATCTAAATTCCAGGTAGTTTTTTGTTCTATTTGATACATAATTTTTTGAGGTGCTTTGCTTGTGCCTGTTCCTTCTAATTGCCTTTAGAATAGAATATTATGCTGAATTTGACCGGAAAAAACGCCCTTGTCACTGGTATTGCCAACAATCGCTCAATCGCTTGGGGCATTGCCCAGCAGCTGCACAAAGCTGGAGCCAATCTCGGTGTCACGTACCTGCCGGACGATAAAGGTCGCTTTGAAAAAAAAGTTGCAGAACTGGTAAAACCCCTGGAACCCAGTATCTTTTTACCTTGTAATGTCCAAGACGATGCTCAAATTCAGGCAACGTTTGAGGAAATAGGTAAGCAGTGGGGCAAGCTAGACATTCTCATCCATTGCCTTGCTTTTGCGAATAAGGAAGATTTATCAGGTGATTTTAGCAACACCTCGCGCCAAGGATTTAGTCAAGCGTTGGATATCAGCACCTACTCGTTGATAGGGCTGGCGGGGGCAGCCAAGCCCTTGATGACAGAAGGGGGCAGCATTGTCACGCTGACTTATGTGGGAGGCGTTAAGGTGATCCCCAACTACAATGTGATGGGAATTGCTAAAGCAGGACTGGAAATGAGCGTGCGTTACCTGGCATCTGAACTGGGGCCGCAAAATATTCGGGTGAATGGCATTTCCGCCGGTCCCATCCGCACTCTGGCTTCTTCTGGGGTGGGTGGCATTCTGGATATGATTCATCACGTTGAGAAAGTTGCACCGCTGCGGCGTACGGTTACTCAGCTGGAAGTGGGCAATGCAGCTACTTTCTTGTGTAGTGATTTAGCTAGCGGGATTACAGGTCAGATCCTCTATGTGGATGCTGGCTATGAGATCATGGGAATGTAAGCATTTTGGCTCCACGCCTGTCAAAATTTACCCTGGCTCTGATGCCGTAGGCGTTCGGGTGTTGGGGTAGGAAAGGATAGGCTAGGAAAATCCTACATTTTAGTTAGTAAGTTTCATGCAGATTAGCGATCGCCAAGTTTCATCTTCTTCCAACCTAGAACACCTGTTGCCCAGTCGGACTGCCTCTGTTAGCCGTACCACTGGCGAAACTGATGTCCAAGTGACCATCAATTTAGATGGGCAAGGAAACTGTAGTGCGTCCACTGGGATTCCCTTTTTAGACCATATGCTGCATCAAATCTCCTCCCACGGGCTGATTGACATTGATGTGCGGGCAACTGGGGATTTGGAAATTGACGACCACCACACGAATGAAGATGTGGGAATTACCCTGGGACAGGCGTTAGGGAAAGCACTAGGCGATCGCAAGGGGATTGTTCGCTTTGGTCATTTCATCGCTCCCCTAGATGAAGCTTTGGTTCAGGTGGCGTTAGACTTTTCTGGACGCCCTCACCTCAGCTATGGCTTGGAAATTCCTACGCAGCGCGTTGGAACTTATGACACGCAGCTGGTGCGGGAGTTTTTTGTAGCTATAGTAAACCATAGCCAGATGACGCTACACATCCGTCAACTGGATGGGATTAATTCGCACCACATTATTGAGGCAACGTTTAAGGCATTTGCGCGATCGCTGCGGATGGCACTAGAAATCGATCCGCGCCGTGCTAGTGGAATTCCTAGCTCTAAAGGCGTTTTGTAAAAGATATTCCCACCACAGTGCAAATGACCACAGAACTCAGCACAAGAGGCAAAACCTTGGATAATCTTTTTGCCATTGCGGATCAATTTAAACCACAAGGCAAGGTCATAGACGTTCAGGCATTTGGAAACGGTAATATCAATGACACCTTCCTGGTAACGCTGGAATCATGTGCAGAAAAGCGCTTTATCCTTCAACGCATAAACACGCAAGTATTTCGTCAGCCAGAACTTGTGATCCAGAATATGCGTACCTTTACCGAGCATGTACGATCGCGTCAGCAGCACGCCGCCAATAGCTCAGACCGCCGCTGGGAGGTGCCGCGCGTGCTGTTGACACCGGATGACCAAGGTTACTGCATTGATGCCGAGGGGTCGTTTTGGCGCGGAATTAGCTTTATTGATACCTCGCAGTCCTTTGATACCATTCAAGATATTGAGCACGCCAGAGAAGTTGGCTATGCACTTGGCAAGTTCCAAAGTCTGATTAGCGACTTGCCATCTGCTAGACTCGCGGACACGCTAGAAGGGTTCCATATTACGCCGCGCTACCTTGAGCACTACGATCAGGTGCTAGCAAAATATGACGCTAATAATAAATCCCCGGAAGTAAATTATGCCTTGCAGTTTGTGCGCGATCGCAGAGCCTGGGCAAATATCCTAGAAGATGCCCAAGCGCAAGGCAAGCTCAGCCTTCGCCCTATTCACGGCGATCCCAAGGTTAACAACGTCATGATAGATACCGCTACTCGGCAGGCTATCAGCATTATTGACCTAGACACCGTTAAGCCCGGTCTGGTTCATTATGATATTGGCGACTGCCTCCGCTCCTGCTGCAATCCTCTGGGGGAAGAAACCGAGGACTGGGAGACAGTTCGCTTTGAACCTGATCTTTGTCAGGCGATCTTGCAAGGCTATCTCTCCTTGGCAAAAGATTTTCTCACCGAGAACGATTATGAATATCTGTACGACGCTATCCGTTTGATCGCTTTCGAGTTGGGGCTGAGATTCTTTACCGACTACTTAGAAGGCAATGTCTACTTCAAGGTCAAGCACCCTGAACATAATCTTGCCAGAGCGCTCGTTCAATTCAAGCTCACTGAAAGTATTGAATCCCAGGCAACTACGATTTGCGCCATCATCCAAGACATGAGATGAAGGAGCAGAACTTTTCCCTAGAGCCATTTCCTACAGCCAGCCCTGTACCCGATTTAAAGGTAACAGGGAACATCGCCCGTTACTCTAATACTCTTGCCATCCGCTATAGGCTCCAAGGCAATTTAGGAGAACTCGTGATTCCCCCGCCAGTCGATATGCCAACCCGCAAAAACGAGTTGTGGGAAGAAACGTGTTTAGAGTTCTTCCTTGCCGTTAAGAATTCTCCTGGGTATTGGGAATTTAACCTTTCACCTGCTGGGCACTGGGCTGTCTATCGCTTTGCAGGTTATCGGCAAGGAATGCAAGAGGAAATGGCTTTTACTTCACTTCCGTTTAGCGTCCAGAACCAATCAAACTCTCTATCCCTTGCTTTAGAAATCGATTTGGATAATATTGTTCAGGCATCCCAGACTCTGGAGGTTGCCATCAGCGCCGTCATCAAGCACAGAGACGGCGAGCTGAGTTACTGGGCGTTGGCTCATACCGGCTCGCAGGCAGACTTTCACCAACGGGACAGTTTCCAAGTCGAATTGTAGGGATTTTACAGCAAGATGCAGGGAGCGGGCACTTGACCAGATCTGTCAAGTGCTCCTGCTTTAGCCAGGGGATGAGCTTAATCTTTGAGCGGTGCGGAGAATTTGCCCAGCCAGGATAGCCGCACCAAAACCATTATCAATATTCACTACGCCTACCCCAGCCGCACAAGAGTTGAGCATTGTCAATAGTGGGGCTATGCCGCCGAAACTTGCGCCATAGCCCACACTGGTAGGAACGGCAATCACTGGACAATTTGCTAGTCCAGCAACGACGCTGGGCAAAGCGCCTTCCATACCGGCAACAACAATTAGCACATCAGCCTCATCAAGCATTTGTCGGTGACTCAGCAAACGATGGATACCGGCAACACCTACATCCCAGAGACGCTGTACCCGGAAGCCAGAGAGTTCTGCTGTGATAGCTGCTTCTTCTGCTACGGGCAAATCAGCTGTGCCAGCCGAGAGGATGCCAATCGTGCCAGGATGCTGGGGTAAGTTTTGAGTTAAAGAGTAAGGAGTTTCCTCTTCGTTATTACTTTGTAATGCACAAATCCGGGCAGATGCGTAATAGTGGAGGCCAGTAACTTTTTCTTGCAACTGGGCATAAACTGCGGGTTCAATTCGAGTCGCCATCACTACCGGATTACGCTCTCGCATCACCTCCATAATCTGAGCAATTTGGTCGGGTGTTTTACCCGGTCCCCAAATTACTTCTGGAAACCCCGTCCGTAGGGCGCGGTGATGGTCAATGCGGGCAAATTCGCCCACTGGTTCAAAGTCAAAGTGCTTGAGTTTTTCTAATGCCGCTTCTGGGCTGACTTTACCTGCGGCAACAGCTTCGAGTAAAAATTGCAGGGCTTGAGGTTGGGTCACTGTATATATTAAAGAGTATTCGGGTCGATTCCTTTTTGTGGTGATATTGCGGGCTTACTTTTCGCTTACTTTCAGTTCATAAAGATTCCAGAAGGCTCCACCTAACGTTGAATATTTGACGCCCTGAACGCGATCACGCACTGCCTCAAACGACAGCTTATTCGGCAGATAAATCAATGGCAACTGTTCTTGGACAATTTGCTGAAATTGGGCATAAATAGCCTTGCGCTTGGTTTCATCCAATTCGCGCGCTCCTTCAATAAAAAGGCGGTCAATTTCCTGCTCCCAGTCGGAAACTTCCCAGCCTTTAATCGGGGGGGAACCCGGTTGTGGCCCTTGGTTGAATTGGTGTAACCTGCCCTGACTCGACCAAATATTGGCTCCGCTGTGAGGATCTACTCCTCCGCCACCAAACCCTCCCACATAACACTCCCAAGACCGATTTTCTAGCTTGTCCAAAATGGAGTTGAAGTTGAGAACTTGCAAATCAGCTTGAATCCCAATCTGGCTGAGGTTTTGTTTGATAAGTATTGCCATGTCTACCCGGGATTTTTCCTCTGCTTTAACCAACATGGTAAATCGCACTTGGTTGCCTTCAGCATCCAGTAGCTTTCCTTGGGGGTTATATTTAAAACCCGCATTGAGTAGCAATTGTTTAGCTTTCTCTGGATTGTAATTATAGACTTTTAACCCCTTTTCAGGAGAAAGGTAGTAAGGGCTTTGAGGCTGAACAGGTGAATTTTGAATATCGCCTAATCCCCGAAAGATATTTGTTTTCATCGTATTGCGGTCAATGGCATAGGCAACCGCCTGTCTAAATGCTAATGTATTGAACCAACGAGACTTGATCGGATCTACGACAGGCTGATCCTTAGAATTACGAGCTTTATTGAGATTGAAATTCACAAAAAGTGTGCTTGGATCTGGTCCTCCGTTGTATATTTTAAACCGCCCTCGCTTTTCTTCTCGTTTCAGCAAGGGAAACCCCTCAGGAGGCAGATCTAAACTATCCAGTTGTCCAGAGCGAAAATTTATCAACTGATTATCAGTAGATTCAATAATTTGTAAAACAATGCGCTCAATATAGGGCTGGGGATTTCCCTGAGCATCTTTACGCCAGTAGTAGGGGTTGCGTCGGAGTATAACTCGTTCACTGGGGATGTAGCTTTCTATACGGTAGGCGCTGTTACCAATAATTGCTTTGGGATCGGTGTCTGTTCCCCAAGTCGAAATAAACTTGGGATTGCCATCGCTACCCGTAGAATAAACAGACTCTCGCAAGGCATGGGCAGGTAAAATTGGTAGTCCTCCAACGAATCTCAAAAAGGGGGCAAACGGTTCCGGAATAATAAATTCAATCCGCCGCTGATCTAGTTTTTTGATCGTTGGGAAAGCGCGACTGTTGCCAATTCTGAGAATATCTTTGATATCTGTGGGAATTTTAGGGTTGAGGTAGATGTCTTGATAGGTAAAGAGAACATCATCGACCGTAAGCGGTTGACCATCTGACCACTTCAAATTATCTTTTAAGGTAAAAACAATGCGTTTCTTATCTGCCGATATCTCCCAAGACTCAGCTAAAGCTGGCTCTACTGCTGCGGTTATGCCATTTTGTGTAATTAATCCATCGTAGATATAGCCAAAAATGCTAAAAAGTGATTGATTCAGCGGATAGTTAAATGTTGCTGGGCTGCTGGGAGTGACAAAAACAAATTGGGGGACTTGTGCGGCTTTGGTTTTGAATTGATCTGGGTTGCAAGACGAAAGGGCGATCGCACTTATCAATGCCAGGATTACTGCCAACCAACGACGCCAAGCCTTAATAGCCATAAATATCATACTATTCCTGGTAAACACTATAGGGTTTCAGGCTGAGTCACTCATCTGTTACTTTCAGTTCATAAAGATTCCAGAATGCCCCTCCTAGTTCAGAATATTTAATGCCAGAGATACGATCGCGCACTGTCTCCATTGATAGCGGATTTACTAGGTAAATAAAAGGCAAATTTTCCTGAGTGATGCGTTGAGATTCGACGTAGATAGCTCTACGTTTATTCTCGTCTAGTTCACCAGCACCCTGAATGTAGAGCTGTCCTATTTCCTGCTCCCAGTCCGCAGCCTTCCAGCCCTTCAGCGGCGGATCTCCAGGTTGCTGTGCGAGGTTAAAGGCGTGTAACCCGCCTGTTATTGACCAAGTGTTTGCCCCACCATTTGGTTCGACGCCACCGCCGCCAATTTTGCCAATGAAACTATCCCATTGCCGCTGTTTGTAAACCTTGTCAAGCATTGTATTAAAGGCGATCGCATTGAAATCTACTTGTATACCAATCTTGGCGAGGTCTTGCTTAATTTGAGCGCCGATGGCTTCCCGCAGCTTATTGCCTGCGTTCGTAAGCATATTAAAGCGGACTCGATTGCCATCTGAGTCAAAAAGTTGACCTTGGGCGTTGTATTTAAAACCAGCTTTTCGCAGCAATTCCTTAGCCCGCTCTGGCTCGTAGTTATACACCTTAAGACCCTGTTCTGGGGATAAATAGTAGGGGCTTTGCTTATAAATTGGTGAGTTTTGGGGTTCTCCCAGCCCTCGGTAAAGATTATTAACCATTTGCGGGCGGTCAATGGCATAGGCAATTGCCTGCCGAAACTCTAGGGTATTGAACCACCGGGACTTAATCGGGTCTACTAAGGGCTGATTATTAGAATTTTTGGCTTGATTCAAATTAAAAGTCAAAAAAGTTGTACTTAGTTCTGGGCCACCAGTGTAGACTTTAAATTTGCCTCGCTTTTCCTCTTGCTTCAGTAGGGAAAAATATTCAGGTGAGATTCCGAGAGTATCCAACCCCCCAGAGCGAAACTGTAGAAAAGATGTATCAGTGTTTTCTACAATTTGCCAAATGTACCGCTCAATGTATGGCTGTTGGTTGCCCTGAGCATCCTTGCGCCAGTAGTAGGGGTTGCGTCGAAATACTACGCGCTCACTTGTTTGGTAGCTTTCCAGCTGGTAGAGACCATTGGAAACAATTTTTTTGGGATCTGTATCCGTTCCCCAGCTTGATAGAAACTTGGGATTACCTTCTGAGTCGTTTGTATTCACTAATTCTCGCAAGGCATGGGCGGGTAATATTGCTAGTCCTCCCGTATAACGCAAAAAGGGAGCAAAAGGCTCTGGCACAGTGAATTCAACCCGGCGAGCGTCCACTTTCCGCACAGTGGGCAGGGCGCGACTTTGTCCAATCCTGAGAATATCTCTAATATCAGTGGGAATCTTTTCGTTTAAGAAGATGTCATTGTAAGTAAAAACTACATCGTCTACTGTCAGTGGCTGACCATCAGACCACTTCAATCCTTCTCGCAGGGTGAAAACGATCCGCTTTTTGTCTTCAGATATTTCTGGCAAAGATTCGGCTAGGGCTGGCTCAAGTTTACCTGTAAGGCCGTTCTCAGTCAGTAATCCCTCATAAATCATATTGACAGGACTCGGTGACTCTTGACTTAGGGCATAGTTGAAGGTTTTGGGGTCACTCAGAACACTATCAACCAATTGAGGCACCTGAGCGGCATCAGTTTTGAATTGTTCTGGACTACAGCTGGTGAGAGCGATCGCTGTTGTCAATGCCAGCAAAACAGCCAACCAACGACGCCAAGCTGCAATAGTAATGGATATCATACGGCTCCTGATAAAGACCATAAAGTTTCAGGCTGGGTTACTTCTCGGTCACTTTTAGTTCGTAAATATTCCAGAATGCCCCTTCCAGGGCAGAGTATTTGATGCCTTTGACACGATTGCGTATAGCAGTCATAGAAAGCGGGTTGATCAGGTAAATATAAGGTAAGTATTCCTGCGAGATGCGCTGTGTTTCTGCATAGATCGCTTTACGCTTTGCCTCGTTGAATTCCTGTGCCCCTTTGATGTAGAGACGGCCAATTTCCTGCTCCCAGTCCGCAACCTCTCGATCCTCTATACCAGCTAGTGCCTGATTGAATGTATGTAAGTTACCTTCAGGAAGCCAGACATTGGCACCCTGATTTGGCTCAACTGCCCCACTCAAGGCTCCCAAATAACATTCCCAATCCAAGGTGTTGGAGAGTTTATCGGTTAGGGCATTGAAAGCAAGGGGCTGGAAATCGGCTTGAATGCCAATTTTGCTCAAGTCTTGCTTGATCTGAGAACCCATAGCATCAGCAGTCGCACTACCAGCAGAGGATAACAGTGTGAAGCGTACTTGGTTCCCATCAGCATCTAGCAATTGGTTGTTATCGTTATATTTAAATCCGGCCCCCAAAAGTAATTCCTTTGCCCGTGCTGGATTGTAGTCGTAGACCTTTAGACCCTCTTTAGGAGAAAGGTAGTAGGGTGTTTGTACATCAATTGGCGAATTTTGCGGTTTACCAAGACCTCGCAAGAGATTATTGATCATAGTTTGACGATCGATGGCATGGGCAACTGCCTGTCTAAATGCCACTGTGTTGAACCAGCGAGACTTGATGGGATCAACTAAGGGGCGTCCGTTCCTTTTAGCTTTATTGAGATTGAAGGAAATAAACCTTGTACCGAATGCAGGGCCACCATTGTAGATGGTAAAGTTACCTCGCTTCTCTTCACGCTTGAGCAGGGAGAAATTTGTACTAGAGGCACTGACTATATCCAGCACACCCGACCGAAACTGAAGTAAGGATGTATCAGTATTCTCAACAAGTTGCCAAATGTAGCGCTCAATGTAAGGTTGAGGGTTGCCTTGAGCGTCCTTTCTCCAGTAATAAGGGTTACGCCGAAATACTACCCGTTCGCTAGGGGTGTAACTTTCTATCTGGTAAGGCCCATTGACAATAATTTTTGCCGGGTTTGTATCTGTTGCCCAGGTAGACAAAAATTGAGGCTTGCCGTTTGAATCTTTAGAAGTCACAGATTCATATAAAATATGCTTTGGTAAAATAGCCACTGCATCTGTTGGTGCCGCAGTGGTTCGGAGGAAAGGGGCAAAAGGCTCTGGCAGAATAAATTCAATACGGCGATCGTCAATTTTTCTTAATTTGGGATAAGCGCCACTCGACCCAATTTTTAGATAGTCTTTGAATTGGTTAGGAATTTGCTTATTAAAGACTAATTCTTCATACGTAAAAATAACATCATCAGCCGTTAGTGGTTGGCCGTCAGACCATTTTAATTTCTCTCGCAGAGTAAAAACGATACGCTGCTTATCATCAGAAAAAGCCCAAGATTCAGCTAGTTCTGGTTTAATTTCACCAGCCCCGTTTATGGTGGTTAAACCTTTAAATGTGAGGCCAAAAACGTTGGGTGATTCTTGGCTGAGGATATAGTTAAAGGTTTTCGGATCGCTGCTAACGCTAACCACCAATTGAGGCACCTGAGCAGCCGAGGTTTTAAATTGCTGTGGGTTGCAGCCGGTGAGGGAGATCGCTGTTGTCAATGCAAGTATTACCGCCAACCAACGATGTCCAGCGGCGGTAACGATAGCAGAGAATCTCATAATTTTTGTCATGTAGTAGCAGAGGCATAGAGTTGATGACCTCCCATCAATTTCGATCCTAGCCTTTGGAGGTAAGCTTAGTTGCCCACCAGCAAAACTACAGCATAAGCCGCAATTCCTTCTTCCCGTCCGACTGGGCCTAACTTTTCATTGGTAGTAGCTTTGACGCCAATTTGGTCAGGGTTTAATTTTAGGACACCAGCAAGGCGATCGCGCATCGCAGCAATATGAGGCTTAAGTTTTGGACGCTCTGCCACCACTACTGAGTCAATATTCCCCACCCGCCAGCCTTTATCTTGCACTAAAGTCTGCACCTGAGACAGTAACACCAAACTATCTGCACCAGCCCACTGGGGTTCCGTGGGGGGAAAATAATGACCAATATCTCCCAAACTCAACGCCCCCAGCATCGCATCCATAATCGCGTGCGTGAGGACATCAGCATCACTATGCCCCAGTAACCCCATTTCGTGAGCTATCTCGACGCCGCCCAGAATCAGAGGGCGATCCGCGACCAATCGGTGGATATCGTAGCCATTACCAATGCGTATGTTCATTAACTATTAGCTTTTTGCCCAACCATTAAATCTGAATCATGTTGGTGTACTCAGTCAATAGCTGACATCATCTGTGTTTATCTGTGTCCATCTGTGGTTAAAGTTCAAGAAAGCTTATTTTTGCAAGAAGTTTATTGTAGTTGGGGACTTTAGAGCAGTAAGTTAACTGAAAACTTCGACCTTCATCATGTTTCCAACTGAGAACCGGATTCTCTCAGCCAAGCCTCAAAAAGATCTGGGCGGCGATCGCGCGTTCTCTCGATCTGCTGTTCTCGCCGCCAACGGGCAATTTCAGCATGATTCCCCGATAGCAGCACGTCCGGCACCTTCCACCCTCGGAATTCAGCAGGACGGGTGTACTGGGGATAGTCCAACAAAATAGCCTCGAAACTCTCTACTTTTAGTGACTCTTCCTTGCCTACCGTTCCCGGTAGCAAACGCACAACACCATTAATCAGTGCCAGTGCTGGAATTTCCCCACAGGTCAAGATAAAATCTCCCAAAGAAACTTCGCGAGTTACCAAATTCAGCACTCGCTCATCCACGCCTTCGTAATGTCCGCAAACGATCGCTAACTGGTCATAAGAAGTTGCCAATTCTCGCAACAGCGCCTGATTCATCGTTTCACCTTGAGGCGTCATCAAAATCACCTCGCGCCTAGGTAAAACCGGCAGCGACTCCACCGCAGCAAAGATGGGTTCTGGCTTCATCAGCATACCGACACCTCCGCCGTAAGGCTCATCATCCACCCGCCGGTGTTTATCTGTAGCAAAGTCGCGGGGATTAACCAAATGCACTTCGGCAATTTGTTTCGCTAGAGCTTTCCCTACCAGCCCTGAACTCAAAGGAGAGGTAAAAAAATCTGGAAATAGGGTGACAATATCTAATCGCACGCTCGGGTTAATAGGGGCTAGGGTTTTTCAAGAACAGATAACAAAATGTTAAATATTTTATAAAAACTCTTTACATTATCTGGCATTATGCATATAAAGAGTGACGCCCTAGGCGGAAAGCTTGTGGTCTCGGTTAAGGATTTTTAATCAGATCAGAAGTATTGTTAGCCGTTGGGTGTTAGGTGATATGCAGTCCGGTAGCATCGGTTGTGTATGAAGCGTCTTTTCGTAGTATGGGGACGCCCCGAGGGGGAGACGCGGGAATTCCCTTATGGTGGGGGCTTCCGGCTCTTGGACACTTTGTGACCGAACACAAAGCTTGGGTGAGCGATCGCCTGAGGCGCTGCTCCTCTCTGAGTCACTTCCTTGTCCCCCTTGCCGAATACCGGAAACTCCAGAGTTTCTGAATAATAGCGCCCATATCCAGGAGCGAAAATCCAAATTAGGATAAATTGACGACGTGAAATTTGGTTCCAACCTCTTCCCAAGAGTGGGCGACAAACGACGAAAATCTAGCATTAGACTAAGCCTCGTCCCATAAGGCCGTGCGAGGTCAATCTAAAATCTAAAATCTAAAATCTAAAATCGTTTGACATCCCGATTATTTGGGAGAAAAAAGCCTTAAATTTACCTTATTCCCAAGAACGACACTATGCTGCAGTTAGAATCTCAATCCCACAGAACTAGGATGCCCCAATCTACTAAAACCGCCATTTTGGTCATTGGCGGCGCTGAAGACAAAGTTCATGGACGCGAGATCCTGCACACTTTTTTTAATCGTGCTGGGGCGGGTGAGGCTCGCATTGCCATTATTCCGTGTGCTTCTAGAGAGCCAGCTGTGATTGGCGATCGCTACCGCCAAATTTTTGAGGGAATGGGCGCGAAAGTGACGAAGGTACTCGATATTAGGGAACGGGAGCAGAGCGAACACCCTGAGATCCAAGAGTACATTCAAGATTGTACTGGCGTTTTTATGACTGGTGGCGACCAACTGCGACTCTGCGGATTGCTAGCTGATACACCTTTGATGGAAAAAGTGCGGCTGCGAGTGCATTCGGGTGAAATTACGCTGGCAGGTACGAGTGCGGGGGCGGCAGTAATGGGGCATCACATGATTGCTGGCGGCGGTAGTGGGGAGCCGCCTAACCGTTCCCTGGTAGATATGGCGACTGGGCTAGGAATTATCCCAGAGGTAATTGTGGATCAACACTTTCACAATCGCAATCGTATGAGCCGCCTGATGAGCGCGATCGCAGCTCATCCTGACCGAATTGGTATTGGAATTGACGAAGATACCTGTGCCCTGTTCGAGAAAGATGGTCTATTGCAAGTAATGGGCAAAGGCACAGTCACAATCATCGATCCTGAGCAAATGTCCTACAGCAATCAGCCCCAAGTGGGAGCGAATGAGCCGATTAGTATCCATAATCTCCGGGTACATATTCTCAGTTATGGCGATCGCTATCATTTACACCAACGCACAATTCTACCCCCGGAGACTTAAAAACCACGGCAAATATTCCACGGGTAAATGTTACAAATAAGGGTGATTGTAACCCTTGATACCAGCATACCCTCATACCTTTGGAGTATGATTATCGCCTGGATGACTGTTACTTTTGCAGTGAAATGTTCATCGTGAACAGTTTAGGGTCTTTTTAAAGCTGGAAAC